>ERZ1370068.10008-contig-8742_pt1 | contig 47342 bp, 76 predicted proteins | sample MGYA00561227_ERZ1370068 | MGnify/ENA primary metagenome ERZ1370068 (study PRJEB38410, sample SAMEA6850437) | metagenome | study: Metagenomic assessment of the ecological functions of the soil: analysis of the soil microbiota associated with the... | reverse complement strand
AATCATCGCCGGTAGTCAGTTGTTTCGTTTCCTTTGGATCAGGGTTTTCTGAAGCCATAGACCTCGCTAGTTACTCCGCTACTCCACGTTTTGAAGTAAACCCTAAATCAGAACGCTCAGAATTGAAGGACAAGTCACATCGGGATATAAGCACCGTTCTTTAAATCTTCGAATTGACTGGGTTCACCTTTCGGCCACGAAAAACAGCTTGCCTGTATTGACTAAGATCCCGCCCTCGGCATCAAGCTGAACCTTGGCACGATCCATTGGCCGAGGCGCCGGTCCTTCGAAGTTAATACCTTCACTATCGTAACCACTGCCGTGACATGGGCACTTAAACTTGTTCTCGCTCGCCTTCCAATCCGGTGTGCAGCCAAGGTGTGTACAGCGCGCATAAATCACAAACAGGCGATCCGAAGTCTTTGTCACCCAGATGCGATACTGTTGCTGCCACTTTGTGTCGACGCCCAATGCATAATCACTCGGCGGGCCAATTCGGAACGTACTGGACGGCTCCAGGATGGAACGCGGTAGAAAGAACCGCACGAACATTAAGAAGTCGGTGATTGCAGAAAGTAGCGACTGAGGACCAGACGATCCAGCGTCGCATCTTATTGACTCTTGGATCAGGAGTGCTCTCGACAAGCGCCGGCGATGATTGAACGGCGGGGGCAGTTGACGGGGTCGTCTGCGCCGGAGCGTTGCTAGCAGCCTTTAGCACCCCACAAGTCTTTGTCGGCCTGACTATCCAAGTCCAAACCTCCACCGTTGAGAATGATGTGCGCTACTTCCGCGGGTACACTTCGACTTCGATTGCAGAGTGCAAACTATACAGTTCCCCGAATAACAGGGATTACTCGCTGCAGTAGAGCGAACTATTTGCTTAAACGTGAAGAGCGCCGCACCTGCAAAAACAATATAATGTGGTCGGCGGCGACATTTATACCTTTTGCTTCGTAATTCTCTGGCAAGAATTTTTTCCCGAACGGCTCTCTCGCTTATCATCAATGGGAGGAAATCTTAGTTGTCTAAAGCTCAAGTGATTGTTTACTCCCCGACCGGGCTGCCATCTGTGCGACGAGGCGAAGGACGCAATACGGAAGGCAGACCGTGAGTTCACACCTGGAAGAGATCAATATTGAGAGTAGTCGAGACTTATTACGCTCAAGTATCAGTTTGATATTCCCGTCATAACGATCGACGGAGTTGAAGCGTTCCGGCATCGGGTCGACTCAGAAAAAGTTTAGACAAATGATCCTGGCTGGCCGGGGCTGACTCCGTTGCTAGCCTCGGTAAAATTCAACTTCGCACTCAATCCCTCGATCGACTCGAATAACTTCCTCGTTCATCTTCACCTCGAAGACTGCCCGTACGCCGTGAGCATATCCTTCCAAACTGGCCAATTCGCGGTACAGTCCGGCGTTCAATCGGTGGCGTCAGGTAAGAAATCAACTCCGCGTAGGATCGACGCTTCGCAATTGAACCTCCGATGGATTGTTGACACTGTAGATGCGAAGTTTGGCAGTTCATCAATCAGGCGGTCAGGCCAGCATTCCACCCGGAAAGACCAATCTGCTTTCCTGGCATAAACTCCAGCGCGCCATGCGTTCCCATCGAACAACGCCGTCGGCCTTCAATACTTTTGTTAGGTACGTATAAAACGACGCCGAACCCATGATGTGGGGCGCCGCTCCGGCGAGACATCATCAATCGCATCCGGATCGCCTTCATGACCAAACGTTGGCTGAACGCCCAGCCAAAACATTTCCCAGGTGGATACGCTCGAGATCAATAACTCACCGCCGGAGAATGTGTTCGTCGAGCTGCGGGCGCTGGCCCCCAATCACGCTCTGATGTCCTTAAAGCCTGGACAGAGCTTGCAGCGTCCCTCCGTCACTGACATTCGATAAGCGCACGTTTGCGGGCGAACCAAATCCCTCGCTATTTCCGTTCAGAAGTAAATCCCGCAGTTGATCATGGTCCTTGGGAACTTCTACCGAGTAACCATCGCCTCGCAATCGCACAAGCAAATCCCAAACACTCGGAAACACATCGAGGTCAGCTGCAGTGCCGATGTTCCCTTTGTTCGGAGGAAAACAGAAAGGCACAAGCGCAAGTCGGAACTTGATTGCGAGGCATTGTGCGAAGGTTATTCCAACGCTTTAGACGCTTGGCGAATCGACTACAGCGATCTGCCAATGCTAACTCGGCTCTTGTCCCGCGGAAGGAATGCCGCCGTAGATGAATGGTTCCGTAGCCCCATCGATCTCCGGAATCGCGATTTGCATTCCTGCTTGTATCCGGATTCAATCCGGTTCCAGAGTCGCTCCACGCTTCAATAGTTTGCGTATCAAGACTCACGGCGGAGCGATAAGGCAGGTTCAGTTCCGTTAAGAACTGGGCGGCCGCGGCGCTGTCGTTCATGGCTGGTCCACCAACAAAGCTGAAACCAGTCAGCGAAACAATTTGCGAGACTTGAGAAGTTTTTCTGTTGGCTGAATAAAGAACTTCGAAACAGCTTCGCGATTGTCCATGAGCGTGGCGATCGCTAGGCACAACACCGAGACCTTCCGCCTCAATTGCATTTATCAGGCGCGTCGTAATGTTTTCGTCCTGCTTACAACCTGGGGCCTCATCAGCAACAGGCCGACAGTTGATTGAGGATCAAGGGCGGGACTACCTCGGTCGCGACAAGTACCATTTGCGATATTCAGCGAACGATTCAAATAACTTCGGAGCCGACGGATGATAGATGGCTACTAGAAGGAACATGTTCAGGCTGCGGGATCCGAACCTTGCTTTTAGCTTTGCGTCGGGAACATAAACCTTGAGCGCGTAGAGCAACATCGATACGGATGTTTGCGGGCGTTGGCTGAAGGAAGTAACAAAACAGATACAGGTAGTGCTTTACATCAGTAAGAGCACCGGCTGTCGGAACAAACTTGAGGATGCCGGGTAATCGATCCGCCAGTTTCAAATACTGACTATGTCCGCCCTTATTAGATCGACCACGCGCCGCCTGTTTACCAACCACATGAGCCAACTGAGCTGAACGGACCTGAGCGGATGCTTTGAAACCGCAGCCTCCCGCAGTTTTGAGTTTCACCACTCGCTTTTCCGCTTAGCGAGATTGACATTCAACTTGCCCATCCGCGTTCGACGCATTAACTCGGGCATGCAGTTGATTACGATGACCGCGTTGTGTTGCTGTCGATACCGACTCAGTGCGTCTAACAAACGTGAAAACATTTTCGCCATCCATGACGTGGATAACAAAAACAACGTTCGCCTTTTGCAGATCTTCATCAACACTTTCCCACTCGGTATCGCTTAGAGGCGCGCCAAAGTTGTAAGCGGCTACACGCAGATCCAGTTTGTGAACGCGGTTCAGCTCCCGCTCCGCATCTTTCAGCGGCGCCAACAAACTCGAACCAACGTATAGGACGGTGATGTTATGCTTTGAATGTTCGATATGCTTCAGCTGGTCATAAGTCTCCGGCGTGGCTACAGCTAGTGATAGTGACGACAAGCTAAAGAGCCACTTGCAAAAGTCTGAGTGGCATCAGATCATTGGCGGGAGTTGCTCTCATTCTCCCCAAGCTTCAGCTTGGGGTTAGGGTGCGCCCCAGTTACTCAGGAACCGTTTCAACGGTTTACCTGGCGTGCAAAATGAATCCGAACGCCAATGAACCTTTCGGCGTCGAGCTTGATTGGCTCAAACTCGTAAACCGTTAAAGCGGTTCCTCGAAATTAGGGCACTATAGGCACTAGCAGCAACCCCCAAGCTGAAGCCGGGAGCACTGAAGTTTGGTCATTTCGAGCCTCCGCAGCATATCGGACATCGTCACGCGACCTTCCAGCTGATCTTCCAAACTCCGACTAATTTCCCTCAACTTATCTAACACCGATTCATCGGCATCCCAGTAGCCGCGACCATTCGCTTCCAACAAGCGTCTGCACCAGCGAATGTGCGGAGTGTGGATTCAAGATCGCGGAGCCGTTCAAGCATTGTTTCATCAAACAAGAACGTGTTTGCTACTTCTGAATAAATCCAATCGTCAACTGCGTCAGCCGTTGCACTCCAACCAAATGTATTCGATACATGGTTCTCAATTTCCGCCACACCTCGGAAACCGTGCTTCAACATTCCTTCGTACCACTTTGGGTTTAGAGTTTTCGCGCGTGACTCAATCCGCACCGTCTCTTCTAGCGATCGAATCTTCACGTCTCGTGACAGGCTGTCTGAAAGGTAAATGGCCGGCCGCGACTTCGCTCGTTTCTCAACCGCTTTTGAAACACCGCCAAGATACTCGAAATAGTGATCTACATCGGTGAGGCCTATTTCAAACGTATCGATGTTTTGATACGTCGCTTCAACACGCGCAAGCGCGAGATCCATTGCGCTCTGCGCTTCTTCAGCCTTCAATTGCCTTCCCTTTTGAGTCGCGGCCATATGCAAAACACTTTCGAGTAACAAACAGATCGCCCAGCGTCTCTTCGCGGTCCCATTGAGAATCCATCACCATGAAGTTGACGTTCGTTCCATAGTTCCCAGGCGCGTTTGAAAAGACGCGAATCGCTGCCTGATCCAAATCGCAATCTTCGCTGGCGATCTGTTCAATCACGTGCTTACGAACGAAGTTCGATTCAACCGGCTCATCCAGGCTGGCAACCAAACGAACTGCTTTGTCTAACAACTGCACAGTTGGACTAAACAAATCTCGAAAAATTCCCGACACCGTCATCACCACATCGATGCGTGGTCGACCCAACGTCTCAAGCGGAATTGGTTCGACACTTGTAATTCGATTGAGAGCGTCTGAAACAGGACGCACGCCAAGCAGCCAAAGAGCCTGCGCGACTCCTTCTCCCTGGGTCTTGATGTTGTCGAGCCCCCATAGGACGAGCGCCATTGATTGCGGATAGCGACCATTCTCCTCTCTGTATCTATTGAGAGACTGTTTGCTACGCACTCACCGCGCGCAAAGGCGACTGCCGAAGGCACCGAATAAGGATTGATCGCGTGGGTATTTCTCCCGGTCGGCAAAATGTGAGGATTCTGAACGATGTCAGCACCGGGTCCGGCTCGATAAACTCTCCCCGTAGCGCTCGTAGAACTGCGTCGAGTTCCTGGTTTGTTTCAAGGGATTTCGAAACTTCGTCCAAGTAACACGAAAGTTGGCCTGACATTTACTCCAGACACGCCAGCTTCGCGACTAACGAGTTCGGTTGCTGAGTCAATCCCGTTCTCGAGTAACTCGCGTATGGAGGCATCAATGATCCGATCGATTTGCTCACGCTCTTCTGGAGCAGGTTCTCCGTTTTTAGTGAGATCCGAAACTAACCGCAATCTCGTTAGGTAAAGCCTTCGCGCCAAACTCTGGGCGGTCAAACGCCGCGATCATCTTCAACAAGTCAGCTTTCTCATTTGCAATTGAAGGACGCCCCAAAACATGGAGGCCCGTAGGAATCAGACGTTGCTCGATTTCCAACAACTCTTCGTAGAGTTGCAACACTCGAGCGTCTCGATTTGCTGACTTGGTTTCGTCAACCATTATGGTTTCGGATAGTTCTAGAGAGAAGAGATTTGGATTTATCGCGTAAACACATCCAGGCTGTGAGGGTTCGCGGCGCTACACCTAACTTTACAAACCTTGCGCGCAGTATCTCAGCCAGCCGCCTAGATTCCTGACTCGACTCGAATTCGCGCTGGACATCTACAACAACCACGCTTGACCGAGTTTGCTGTAACGCAAGACTTAGTCGACTAACTTCGCTTTCGATCGCAGACTGACGCAAAGCGCGTTGTTGCTTTCCTTGTTTACTGAGTGCCACGTTGGCGTGGCCATCCGTAAAAAGCAGTACGGTTGTCTCGCGATGAATGTCGCGAAATCGATGTATCAGGTTGATAGTACAAGCCAACCCAGCTGACAGTGGCGTGCTTCCACCCATCCTCAGCGAATCAAGCACGCGTCTTGCCCGCAAAATGCTGCGCGATGGTGGTAACGCCACCGATGCTTCAGTGCCATGAAACGAAACCACCGCAACATGATCTCGGTTGAGATACGACTGTCTCAATAGCTTAAGTATCGACGCCTTTGCACGAGCAGATGCGGTTAGCCGCCATACTGCCGGAGGTGTCAATGGCAAATATGAATAACGTCCCCTCTTTATGTTTCAGCAGTTTGTAGCGAACAGAGTCTGCGAGGTGCTCCTGCTGGTTAGCGAGGGCCCGCAACGTTGCGTCAATAGCGATTCTCGCCGGCCCATTCTTTGTCTGGACTGCGCGACTGTAACGACCTCGCGGTTTGCGATGTGGAGGCTTTTATGCCGCGAGCTTGCGCCTTGCTCTGCGAATAAGGTTTTCGCGAGTGAGGCTGCCGACTAAACTCATCGTCCCATTGAGGAGTTGAATTGGCGCTCTTATCAGCGGGCGGTGATGGCACATCCTTGTCTGTACTACGCACTCGGCCCTTAGCGCCAGTAGGTTGGTTCACTTCGGACGGCATTTCGTCGCGCGCGTTTCGATCCCGTGGCTTGTCCTTCGAAGCGCTTATCTTTCTGGTCTTTTCCCGCTGGGGGTCGAGGCGGCGGCTGGTTCATGATTGATTCGACTGCCTGCTCGATACGCTCCGTTGTCGCGGTCTCTTCCAGAATGTCTCGACGCAAACGATGTCTCAACGACATCCCAACGACTCGTCTTACGTCCGTCATCGTCGACTTTCTTACGGCCTTCGTAGCTGCCAAGGCACGAGCGGCGCGCATGATCGTCAACTCACCGCGATGCCCGTCTACTTTCAGCTCCACGCAAACTGCGCGATCCTCGTTAACAACTCGCGTTCGACTATGACTTCCGCAAACTTCTCGCGCGTCGTTCAATGCGTCGTCGAAGTTTCTGTTGTTCATCCGCAAACTGTTCCCGGAAACCTTCGGGGTCTCGATCATAAGCTTCCCGAAACTCCAACAATCGCAACTCGATTTCCAGGTAGTTGTCAGTCTTTACTTCTGCGTGAAGTCCGAACCGATCGAGTAACTGAGGTCTTAACTCACCTTCTTCAGGGTTACCCGATCCAATCAAAACAAAACTCGACGGGTGCTCGATCGAAACACCTTCGCGCTCGACCTTTATTCCAACCAGACGAAGCGACATCCAGCAAAATATCGACAAGGTGATCCTCAAGTAAGTTGACTTCGTCTATATAAAGAAACCCTCGATTGGCGCGCGCAAGGAGACCAGGTTCAAACTCTTTCCGGCCTTCGTTCAGCGCACGCTCGATATCGATCGTGCCGCAAACCCGATCCTCTGTCGCACCTAGAGGAAGATCGACAACGGGAACCGGCTTGGTTTTAGTGGCAGCGTTTGTCAGTGTTCGCAGCGCAGTCAGCGCAGAGATTACGGTTGTCGGATGGATCACACCCGAAAATGCAATCGGCAACCACTTTGATTTCTGGCAAGAGATCGGCAAGCGCACGCACTGCTGTCGACTTGCCGGTTCCCCGGTGCCCCATGATCAAAACGCCGCCGATTTGCGGATCGACGACGCTTAGGATCAGCGCCAGTTTCATTTCGTCTTGCCCAACGATTGCTGAGAAAGGATACGGCGCAGTCCGCAGCGAGCGACTGACCCGAGGATGTGATTGTGTCGATGGATTTTTAATCGGAGTGCGCTTCGGCATGTACGCTTCAGTCTTTTAGCGGAAAACGCGAACGCGAGCAACTCGGAAAGCAATGAACGACTCAAATGAGGCTCACAACCGTATGGACTTAAGCGGCTGTGAAGACAAGAATTTTCTTGACTTGAATAAGTCGAATCAACTAGAGTGCGACCACTCCCGACCAAAAAATAAACAGCCCAGCCAACTGAATTTTTGCAGAAAGCTTTTGCTTCTTGCTCTCTCTCGACTAAGGAAATTCCTTAGTTTCTTCTTACACGAGAGGACTCATCACTCTAGTCGCCCCCAAGACTGGAACTTGCCTCGCTTAACTCCGACAGGTCTACGATCAAGCAAGGGTCGCTTAACTCTCTTTTAGGCAGAACTCTCAATTGCCGCAAGGTTAATTGTCTGTTTTTGTCGAGGAACTCGTCTACCCAGTTTCCAGGAGGTAAAAAGTGAGAACAACTCTCCAGATTCTAGCTTTACTGTTATTTGCGACGGCGCTTGCATTGCCCCTCAGCATCCCGAGAGCCGTCGAAGGCCAGAGCGCAACGGAAGCACTCACAACAGACATGGATGCCAAGACTGACGATCTTTTCAACGGTTTCGGCGTCCGGGGAACACCAATCGATGATTGTGTGGCAGAACCAGAACCACCTACCGCTCAGGGGCAACGGCAGGTTTGAAGATAACAAGTTCATTTTCAGTGAACGTGAAACGCGTCGATGACGGACTTGGACCAACTTACAACGACGTAGGCTGTGTGGAATGTCACCAGTCAGTCGATGTGGGTGCCTTCAGCCAGTCAATGGAATTCAGAGCCGGACATATCACAAACGGACAGTTCGTCGACGCTCCGGGTGGTCAATTGATTCACGTCAGAGGCACCGATTCAGACATCGTGGAACACATCTCCACGGCTGAAACGGTAAAGCCTTTCGTATTACCACCAGCACACTTGGCGATGGTTTCGTCGAGTGTATTGCGAACACTACCCTTCAAAACAACGTAGCAGCTCAACCAGCAGGACAACGCGGCACTCTGAGCCAGGTTCCAGTTACTGAAGCAAACAACGCGCTTCGCATTGGACGCTTCGGCTGGAAAGCACAACAGAGCAAGTCTGCTTTCGTTCGCCGGTGATGCTTATCTGAACGAAATGGGTATTACCAGCAAGTTCGACTGGCGACAACGGACGGAGTTCCTCTGATCCGAATGCTGGTACGAGCGAAAACCCGGCGAGCACAGCGGACGGCGTTATAAACGTTACCTTCCCGTCGGCTTTTGATCCGGTTGCGGATCCCGAGGACGATGGAGGTGACGTGTTGGCATTTGCCGATTTCATGGCAGCGACACGTGCGCCCGGCCGTCAAAACCCAATACCAGCTGCGGCAACACGAGGTGACTCACTATTTAGTTCAGTGGGCTGCGCAGTTTGTCACACACGAACCTTCATTACTGCGGCTCCAGGAACGCTCATCAATGGTGGCGCGTTCACGGTACCGACAGCTCTTGGAAACAAAATCATTCACCCCTTCAGCGACTTTGCGTTGCACAACATTGGCACGGGCGATGGCATAGTCCAAAACGCGGGCCAAGGTTCGGCAAATCAAATGCGCACAGCTCCACTCTGGGGGATTCGCGCACGTAACAGATTTATGCACGAAGGTCTGAACATCACGATCTTCCGATTCGATTCAGCTTCACGCAGGTCAGGCAACGACAGCAAGAAATAACTTCAATAGCCTTGACTGCAGGACAGCGAAACGATCTGATTGCGTTTGTACTATCGCTCTAGAACAAGGCGGCATCGAGTGGCACAGACTTCAGTCTGTGTCACTCCATAATGCGGCACTATCACCGAAGCTCGCCGCACATCACTTGCGACGAGCTTCGGATCAATTCATTAAGCGGAATTCCGTTTCTCCCGATACGAAATCTTCTCCACATCTTTTTCTTGCGAGGTGATGATGATGTCTAGCGTATAGAGACCATCAGGCAATCTTCGTCCTACTCTCTCTTAACCGTCTGCTTCCGCTTCCAGCTGTTCAAACTCAAAACCAGCTATGGTGGAAGCGCCGCCGTCTTATCAGCCGACTCCATCCGCTCCGCAAATCCAAGCTGCCGTCCGTCATCGCGCCCAAACTTCCGGAAGTCCAGGAAGCCGTACGCCGCGTGTTCAAAGATTCCGCAGCGATTGACGCGGCCGCGAATCCCAACTTTCTCACCGGCGACTTTAATGGAGATCAATCAGAGGACCTTGCGGTTGTTCTCAAGCCGGTTGCTGGAAAACTGGCTGACATGAACGAGGAATACCCGTCGGGTTGTTACGAGATCCTTTCCAGAGTAATTCGGGAGAACGGCCGAAACTGAGTATTCAAGAAAGACGAGGTCCATGCTCGCGATCATTCACGGCTTCGGAGAAAACGATTGGCGCGATCCGCAGGCAACACAAACCTTTCTGCTAAAGAATGTGAGCGGATCCAATATGGCGGTTCTCACTGGCAAAGATTTTCAAGCTAAACACAGCGGCCGAAAGTTGCCACGTCCTGCGGGTGATCTGATCGAAGAAACTCTGGCGTGGCACTACTGGCTGTCTCTACTACTCAAGTGCAAATTATCTTTGGTACGACCCAAAGACTTTCAAACCTAAACCTGATGCAGGAATGGTGCACGGAGGGTCGTTGACTTCTCAGGAGGACAGTTATGGCTAATCGATTAATTAAGCGTAAGGTGTCCATCTTCTCCTGCTCTGTATGATCGTTGAGGCGGGAGTTTCGGCTCGAACAAACGATGAACAGAGCAAGTCGAAAATAGATCTGATCACCGTTGAGGAACTGAAGACTAAAGTCGCAGCGAATGAACCTCTCTTGATTATCGACGTGCGTTCATCCGAGAGCTATGCAAATAGCCGTTCAAAGATCAAAGGCGCGCTACATTTCCAAGTGCGCAAGCTGAAGTACAGGCTTGGCTTTCCGCCGCTAAAAGACGTCCCGAAAGATCGCGAGGTAGTTACCTATTGCGCCTGTCCCAGTGAAGAATCGGCCATTTCCGCCGCGCAAGTATTACGCGAGAACGGTTTCAAACGAGTGCGAGCACTGAAAGGCGGATGGACCGGATGGCAAAGGCAACAGGACCTGTGGAGCCAAAGCGGTAGTGAGCAATTGCGGACGCGGCAGACCAAATCCAGTCTTCTCAAATGCTTTTCAACCAAAAGTTCACTACAATGAAACCGACAGCAACTGATTCGAACTGGAGGACGAGCGGCCATTCTCGACGTCATAAACCTCGGATGCGTTCGCGGAGATCGCAGAGTATTTAGCGACGTCAATTTTTCGCTTCAAGCCCGGCACGTATCTACAGGTCACTGGTGCCAATGGAAGTGGCAAGACAAGTCTACTCAGAATCCTGTGCGGCTTGTTAAGTGCCGCGGAAGGTCGGGTTACGTGGGCTGGAGCGAATATTCACTCACTGGCTGAGGATTATTTCTCTTCAGTAACCTTTATTGGTCACCGTCCGGGAGTCAAAGACGAACTTACTGCGGCAGAAAACCTTCGCGTAGGAGCCGGCCTCGAGTGGAATTGAGATTGCCACTCAGGATGCGCTTCGAGGCACTTGAAAAGTAGGGCTGCGGAAGAAACTCGGTTCCTGCACGTCTATTATCTGAGGGACAACGAAGAAGAGTTTCGCTGGCACGCCTTCTAGTTTCGCAATACCAGGCTTTGGCTACTCGATGAGATCTTAACGTCTCTCGATAAAGTTGCCGTCGCCCTCGTCAGATCTTTGATAGCTGAGCACATATCAGGCGGAGGAATTGCTATAGTCGCGACTCACCAGGATTTGGAGTTGGACAGTAGTTCAACTCAACGCCTCTGAACTGGCAACGTGAACGCACCTTCGAGTCTATCGATGCTGCGCTGGATCGTTTGGCGCGATCTCATCCCGGCGTGGCGCCGCCGCGCCGATGCACTGTCGACCTTATTCTTCTTTGTCATCGTTGTGAGTTTGTTTCCGTTGGGCATTGGACCCGAGACAGAACTCCTCAGGTCAATCGCGCCAGGTGTTGTTTGGGTTGCGGCATTGCTCGCGTCAATGCTTTCACTTGGCAGGCTGTTCGCAAACGACTATCAGGACGGCACTCTTGAGCAGCTGTTGATGACGCCCCAGCCGCTCTACCTCAGTGGTCTTTGGCAAAGTTGCAGCCCAATGGCTCACGTCAGAGTTGCCACTTATTTGTATTGCTCCGTTGCTGGGTGTTCAATTTGGTCTTTCAAATCAAACGCTAGGTGTATTGATAGTGACGCTGATCCTTGGCACGCCGGTGCTGAGCTTGATTGGATCGGTCGGAGCAGCACTGACGTTGGGATTGCGCAGCAGTAGCGTTCTGATTTCGATACTCGTGTTGCCTCTTGTATATACCGGTGCTGATCTTTGGAGCTGGAGCAGTAGAGGCGACCATCATTGGTTTGAGTCCTGTATCGCACCTGTACTTGTTGGGTGCTTTGACTGTTTTGGCGCTCATCTTCGCACCACTGGGCTACGGCAGCGAGCGTTGCGAATATCGGTTGAGTAACCATGAACCTATACAAATACGCATCCCCAACTAACTTCTACCCGCTCGCAGGAAAGATCATCCCGTGGTTTGCGACGCCGGCAGCGATCCTCTTTGGCGTAGGTTTATTCGTCGGCTTCTTCATCGCACCACCTGACTTTCAACAAGGCGACGCTTACCGAATCATGTTCATTCACGTGCCTGCAGCCTGGCTCGGAATGTTCCTTTACATTTTGATGGCCATCTATGCCGGGATTGGCTGGGCGTTCAATGCGCGGCTGGCTTCAATGATGGCTTCGTCTATTTCGGTCACTGGCGCAATGTTCACTTTCTTGTCGCTCGTCACCGGAGCTTTCTGGGGAAAACCAACCTGGGGAACGTGGTGGGTCTGGGACGCCCGAATGACCTCCACACTGATCCTGCTCTTTCTATACATCGGATTCATTTCATTGCAATCGTCTATTGATGACCCTCGACGCGCCGACCGAGCCGGTGCTGTCCTCGCGCTGGTTGGTGTCATCAACGTTCCAATCATCTATTTTTCAGTGCAGTGGTGGAACACGCTTCATCAGGGAGCCACTATCCGCATCCTCCAGAAACCAACGATTCACGGCTCGATGCTTTGGGCGATGTTAATAATGCTTGCCGCGTGTTGGCTCTACTCGGTTGCCGTGGTACTTATCCGTGTTCGATGCATAATTGTTGAACGTGAACAGAACGCAAACCGCTTTGTGGAGGCGACAGTATGAACTGGCCGGATCTTTCAATGGGTGGATATGGCTTCTACGTTTGGGGCTCGTACATCTTCGCCCTGCTCGCTATAGTTTGGGAGTTGGTAACTTTGAGTTATCGTAGGAAGTCGCGAGAACAAGAGAAAGACCGCCCCGGCAAGTCTTACGAGGGACTACTAATGAAACGACGTCATAAACGCATCGCCTTTATTTTGGTGGGTCTTGCGTGGACTCGGGATTGCCACGTATTTGGTCGCCAGCGCATTTCGCAACAACCTCGTTTTCTTTTTTAGTCCTACTCAGGTAGCGGCAAAGGAAGCCCCGATAAACAGGACCTTCCGCGTTGGCGGTTTAGTTCAGGATGGCACTTTGCAACGAGACAAAGACGGGCTCACAGTACGCTTTGTTGTGACCGATACGGTTGCGAACGTCCCAGTTGTTTACAAAGGTATTCTCCCCGATCTCTTTAAGGAACGGTCGCGGCTGCGTCGCTCAAGGTCGGATTGGAGCGGATGGAGTTTTCCAGGCCGATCAAGTCTTAGCAAAACACGATGAGAACTACATGCCGCCGGAAGCGGGCCAAGCGATCGACAAAGCAAAGCATGCGAAAAAGGCAGCTGAGACCGTCGTTGATAATTAACTCCCGGAGCGGCGCAAGATGTCCGATAAACTTTGGTTTGTCGTTGACTCTGAATCGCACATGCAAGTGACGACAGACTAAAGTTTATCGGACATTCGTTGTCGAAAACCCAATAACCAATGGTTCCTGAAATCGGGCAGTTTGCCTTAATCATTGCACTCTTGCTTGCACTAACGCAGGCGACACTTCCTCTCCTTGGTGCGTCCCGTGGCAACCAAACTTGGATTGCACTTGCCGCTCCGGCCGGGCAGGCTCAATTCATCTTTCTTGCGATCGCGTTTAGCTGTTTAGCCTACTCGTTCATCACGAACGATTTTTCAGTTCTTAACGTCGCAACTAACTCGAATAGTCAACTCCCTCTCCATTATCGTCTCGCTGCAACCTGGGGATCTCACGAAGGATCACTACTGCTGTGGACATTGATGCTCGGCTTGTGGACTGTTGCCGTGTCGCTCTTCAGTCGTCACTTGCCGGAAGAAATGGTCGCGCGAGTTTTGAGTGTGATGGGTATTGTGAGCTTTGGCTTTTTGCTTTTCATGCTGCTCACTTCCAACCCGTTCACGCGAATCTTGCCTGCCCCGCCTGATGGACGTGACCTCAATCCGCTGCTTCAGGATCCGGCGATGGTTGCTCATCCACCCATGCTCTACATGGGGTATGTCGGATTCTCGGTTGCTTTTGCATTCGCGATCTCAGCGCTGATTAGCGGACGACTCGACGCCACGTGGGCACGTTGGTCAAGACCATGGACAACCGTTGCCTGGATGTTTCTGACCTGCGGCATTGCACTCGGAAGTTTCTGGGCTTACTACGAACTCGGTTGGGGAGGCTGGTGGTTCTGGGACCCGGTTGAGAACGCTTCGTTCATGCCGTGGCTCGTAGGCACAGCGCTAATACACTCGCTGGCGGTTACAGAAAACGAGGAGGCTTTCAAGAGCTGGACGGTGCTGTTGGCGATCGCTGCTTTCTCCCTCAGCCTGCTCGGCACCTTCCTCGTTCGTTCCGGTGTACTGACTTCAGTTCATGCGTTTGCAACTGATCCAAAGCGCGGCATCTTCATTCTCGCGTTCCTGGTCTTTGTTATTGGCGGTTCGCTTCTCCTTTACGCATGGCGAGCGAAACAGGTTGGTCTCGGTAGCAAGTTCGAAGTGATTTCCCGAGAATCATTGCTGCTCGCGAATAACGTGCTGCTCACAGTCGCCGCGGGTTCAGTTCTACTTGGCACTCTTTATCCGCTAATTGTCGATGCCCTGGGCATGGGCAAGTTGTCGGTTGGTCCGCCCTATTTCAACGCCGTGTTTGTTCCGCTCGATGGCTACCGGCTGTGTTCCTGATGGGCATAGGACCTATTGCGCGTTGGAAGAAGGCTAGCTTGCTCGAACTAACAACCAGACTGCGTTGGGCCCTCGTCGTGAGCCTGATCACAGGCGTTACACTTCCATTTATGTTCGGAAAGTGGAAACCCCTTGTGAGCCTGGGTTTGTTGTTAGCGGTTTGGATTGTTGCCACGGCCTTGGTGAACCTTTGGGAACGAACGCGTATTACGTCAGGTCAACTAACGACGATCCAAAAGCTGCGAGCTCAAACCAGGAGCTACTACGGCATGCAAGTAGCTCACCTCGGTGTCGCGGCATTCATCGTGGGTGTCACTCTCGTCACTGGTTACCAGTCGGAGCAGGACGTGAAGATGGAAACTGGTGACACCGTTCACGCTGGCGGTTACGAGTTCAAGTTCAATGGCGTCAGTCAAATTTCCGGACCAAACTATCAAGCAGCGCGAGCGGAAATCATTGTCAGTCGGAATGGTGTTGAGGCACAGCGCATGTATCCGGAAAAACGAAACTACACCGCGAGTGGCAACGTCATGACTGAGACTGCGATTGATACAGGTCTGTTTCGGGATCTCTACGTTTCGCTCGGCGAACCAGTTCAGAATGGAGCCTGGAGCGTACGCGTCTATTACAAACCATTCGTTGACTGGATCTGGGGCGGCGCGGTCCTGATGGCAATCGGCGGTGGATTGGCGTTGAGTGATCGACGTTATGCACTGGCAGCGAGAAAACAAAGGGAAGCAAAAGCCGTGAGCGACAAGGGTGCGGCACTGCCCGCTTCAGTAGCAGCTTCCGTCGCGGTTGAAGCCGAACAATAGCTGAGATGATTAAGTACTTAATTCCACTGGTTCTGTTTCTCGGCTTGGTCATGTTTTTGGCGATTGGGTTGAACCGCGATCCACACGAGGTTCCATCTCCGCTCATCAACAAACCGGCACCGGCTTTCACTCTTCCGCAACTTAAAGATCCGGGCAAAACGTTTTCAGCCGCCGAAATGCATGGGAAGGTTTGGATACTGAATGTTTGGGCCTCGTGGTGCGTGACTTGTCGCGACGAGCATCCGCTGCTTATCGAATATGCAAAATCGAACGCAGTGCCCATCTACGGACTTCCAATTACAAAGATCAACCTGAAGATGCCATCGCTTGGCTTGGTGAACTGGGCGACCCTTACGTGCCGAGCGCTGCTGATGTGGACGGGCGAATTGCAATTGACTACGGAGTCTATGGCGCACCCGAGACCTACCTCATCGACCAGTCTGGAACTATTCGCTTCAAACAAATCGGTCCCGTTACTCCTGATGTATGGATGAAACAAATCCTTCCGTTAGTACAAGAACTAAATCGTCAGGGCAATCGATGAAGAAAGTCTGTTACGCGATCCTGATCCTGGTTGTCCTCGCCCATGTAGTTCCTGGCCAGGACGCGAAATTGGCTTCCGGTGACGATCCTGTTGTCGAGCAGCGATTAAAGGATCTCTCAAAAGAGCTACGCTGCCTTGTTTGTCAGAATGAAACTCTGGCGGACTCGCAAGCCGGCCTCGCTGAAGATTTGCGTCGCGAAATACGCGAACAGATCAAAGCCGGTAAGAGTGACAAGGAGATTATCTCGTTTTTGACCGCGCGGTATGGCCAGTTCATTCTCTATCGTCCGCAAGTGACGCCCACAACGTACCTGCTTTTGGTTCGGACCCTTCATCATCCTGATTGCTGGCTTCTTTATCCTGTTCCGCTACATTCGCCAACGACGAGATGCCATCGTGACTAAGCCATTAACAAGTGAAGAGCATCGTCTCGCAGTCGAGTTGCTGTCCGCCAAATCTGGAAAGGAGACGATATGATTGTCTTCTGGTTGATTTGCGCCGGCCTCCTGGTCATCGCGCTCGCCTTCTTGCTACCGACGCTCCTGGAGCGAAGTAAAACTTCCCAGGAGGGTGCCGATGCCGAGCGGAAACAAGCAAACATCGCCGTCTATCGCGATCAATTGTCAGAACTAAAACAAGACTTGCAGAACGGTATCGTTAGCCAGGAACAGTTCGATCAGGACACGGAAGAAATTGAGCGACGAGTGTTGGAAGATGTAAGCACCAGTCGAAAGAACCATAAGACAACGTCAACTAACAATCGAACCACCGCCTGACACAGTGGCGCTCGCCATTCCACTGATAGCCGTCGTCTTCTACATGAAGGTGGGATCGCCGCAAGCTATTTCCAGCGCTGCAACCGTAGCTCCCGAGTCGGCTCCAATGATGGGTGGAGCCGGCCCACGCACGCAGGCGCAGATTGAAGCCAATGTTCAAAAGCTGGCTGATAAACTCAAAGCCAATCCATCGGATGCCGCCGGCTGGGTAATGTTGGCGCGTTCTTACAACTCGATGCAACGATACGGTGAAGCTACAGGCGCATATGCAAAGGCCACGGAACTCGGTCCAAATGACGCCGACCTTTGGGCCGAATACGCCTTTGCTACTGCAATGGCCGGTGATCGTAAACTCGAAGGCAAACCAACTGAACTGATCAACCAGGCGCTTAAGGTTGATCCCGATAATGCTAAGGCTTTACAACTATCAGGAACCGCAGCCTTCGAAGCCAAAGACTACAAAAGGCGATCGAGATTTGGCAGAAAGTCCTTAGCAGGGTTCCAGCAGGCTCAGATGTAGCCCAGGCGATTACGGAACGAATAGACGAGGCCAAGACCTTGTCGGGCAGCAAGTGAATATTGACGACCTATTTGAGTAACTAATGACTAGAGAGAATCTACTTTTCGCAATCATCGGAATCCTGTTTGGATTCATCGTCGGATTCATTTTCGCCAGTACGATGAGTCAGAAGAATGCAATGTCGGCCACAACCGCCGGCACGGGTTCATCACAATCACTTCCCGCTGATCACCCTCCGGTTGGCTCGCAAGACGCAGTCAATGATCCGGCAAAGATTCGCGAGCAAGTAACGACATCGATTGCAAAGGCTAAGAATGAGCCCCAAAACTTTGACGCTCAGATGCAAGCGGCGGAGCTCTACTATCAAATCCAACGCTATGACCAGGCAATCGAATTTCTTTGAAAGCCAATCAACTCAAGCCAACTGACTACCGAACCGTCGTTCTGTTGGGAATGGTAAACCTCGACGCGAGTCATTTCGAGGTCGCTGAAAAGTGGTACCGCGCGGCGTTGAAGATTAAACAGGACGACACGATGGTACTTTCAGGTCTTGCAGCGGCGACACTTCAGAAGGGCGACGCCAAAGCGGCTGAGGATGCGATTGCTCAGCTGGAGAAGGTGGATCCGACCAGCGTTGATTTACCGCAGTTCAAGGAGAAGCTGACAGCACTGAAGTCTGGGAAATGAATGTCCGATAAGCTTTACTTGTCGCTGATGTTGGTAAGGAACGTCCTCATTCCGTTTACGACAAGCTAAAGCTTATCGGACATTACGGCGCAATACTCATCCGCACTACATTCGCTAACGGAATTCGATCAATCTTGCCATCCTTCGCGGTCACTACCACCTGACCGTTCTCAACCATTACACGTCGAACAGTACTCATCGATCGGTTGATGAGGGTGCCGTCGCTCGTCTCGATGATTAGACGTGGCCCGATTTCGGTTCAGCTGCCGGCTCAGCCGCTGGTTCAGGTTTGGGCTTGCTGGCTTTTGTCGTAGTCGTCGCGGTCGAACCGCGTTTGGGAGTCGCACGAGTACTGGGTCTGGCCTTAGGAGCTTCGGAAGGCGCTGCAGTTTCTGCGGGCTCTCCGGCCGTTTTAGGTTCTTCTTTCTTAGCTGTGTCTTCGGTAGCGGCTGTCTCAGAGACCTTTGGCTTTACTGGTGTCGGGGTTGTCGTGCGGCGTCCCGCAGGTCGACGGATACGTGGAGTATTCGCCGCGGCCGTTGGTTTTGCTTTCGGCGTTGGCGGCTCGGGCTGTACATCAGGCGCGGTTTCCTTGTTTTCCGGTGTTGCTTCAATCGTGGTTGTCGATGCAGCAGCTACTTCAGTGACAGGCGGCTCAGGCTCTGGTAGTCGAGCCCCCACAGACGACACTCGTTTAGTTTTCCAGATCCACTGGAAGCGGACGCGTCGGATGCAGCGGCGTCACTTTCAGCTATATCAGTACTGCCAACCACGGGTTCAAAAGAGCCGCCGAAAAATAATTGATACGTGCCTTCATCATCGTTGGGGCTTCGGGCTTCGATGCGTAGGATCAAACTCTCACGCTTACGAAGATAGATTCCCTTAGTAACAGGTGCGACGCTCTCCGCGTATAACGTCAGCTTCAATAGCGGACGCAAGCTGCCGGCTGTAAACACGTCGAGATCACCATTCAAATTTCGACTTTGAATCGTGATCAGCAAGTCGCCGGGTGTTCCAGTGAAAGCGTAATAATGGTCAGTCAGGCGAGAGTCGCCCAGGTCCCGCGCGCCGATATGACCTAGTAGGTTATTAGTTCGAATAGGTGCGGGCTTGGACTGGTCGAGAGACTGCGCAGTTATTACGGCCGCGGTCGACAAAAGGAGAAAAAATGCCAATAAGGCTCGATTTGGAATCTTGAACAATTGCAACTTGCTGATCATTTTACAACTCGGGGTACGGGATGCGAGACGTAATACTCTTGAAGCAGAGCATAGCAGATTCAAGTCTCATATCTGAATTGTGTTCCGGTGACTCTAAGTTCTCTGCGCCTAGTTCCTTGCCCGCGAAGCGGCCTAAAGCATTTAGCCTAGGGTGAAGCGAGGCTTTGCGAGCGGAACCCTAGGAAGGCTTCACGAAGATTCTAGCCCGCATAGCGGGCGACAGAGATTTTTGTCCGTCGGCTATCGCCTGCTTCGCGGGCTAACATGTCTCGCATGAATTCTGCATCCTAGGGTTCGCTCGCAAAGCCTCGCTTCACCCTAGGCTGTATGCTTTAGGCCGCTTCGCGGGCAAAGAGCCGAGGCTCCCGGGGCTGCGGTCTCGCAGGTTAAGACTCAATCAGACGCGCGGCTTGAGTTAGCAAGTAGTTTCGTTCTGGAAGACTCGCGGTCTTGCTCGCGGCGGCCCGGTAGTGAACAACGGCCATCTCACGATCACCTGCAAGCTCAAGCAAATGTGCGCGAACAGCATCTAGTCGATAATGATTCTTCAGTCGCGCGTCATTGCCCAGGGCTTCAAGCAACTCCAACCCTTTCGGAGCACCAAAAACCATCGCAGACGCAATCGCATAATTGAGCCGGACCATTGGGTTGTCCGAGATCCGCTTTAGAACATCATAAAGCGCAAGTATCTGTGGCCAGTCGGTCCCCTCAGCACTGTTTGCTTCATCATGAACGGCGGCAATAGCCGCTTGTAATTGATACGGACCAACCGAGCCTTTGGGTAACGTCGCAGAAATCAAAGCGACACCCTCAATGATCTCCTTGCTTGTCCCACAACGACCTGTCCTGTTGAGCCAATGGGATCAAGTCGCCCTCAACGCTTGTGCGTGCCCGGCGCCTGGCGTCCGTTAACAACATCAGCGCGAGCAACCCGGCAACTTCCGCATCGTCCGCTTGAAGCTTGTGAACGATTCTCGTCAGACGGATTGCTTCGTGAGCCAGGTCGTCGCGACGCAACTCCTCACCAGTACTCGTCGCGTATCCTTCGCTGAAAATCAGATAGAGAACGTGCAGGACTGAACGCAAACGCTTTCCGCGCTCCTCAGCTGAGGGTAACTGAAAAGGAACACCTGAAGTCTTGATGGTTTGTTTCGCCCGGCTGATGCGCTGGGCCATCGTCGCTTCAGGCACCATAAAAGCGTTGGCGATCTGGGCAGTCGTTAAACCGCCGACAGCTCGTAAGGTGAGCGCAATCGCCGAAGCCTGCGTCAATACAGGGTGGCAACACATGAACAGCAACACGAGCGTGTCGTCTTCAGTGGACGAGCTTTCGCTGACCGAGGTCTCGACTATGAAGTTGGCATCGAGCGCTGCATCATTTTCACGTCGCCGTCGAGCGGCTTCGCTGCGGATGTGGTCGATCATCCGGCGAAAGGCTACTTCGCGTTAACCAGGCGCGAGGATTTTCCGGAACACCTTCACTGGGCCACTGCAACGCAGCGGCGAGAGATGCTTCCTGCACCGGCATCCTCACTGGCTGAAAAGTCTCGAAACCTTCTGACTACAGACCCGAGCACCTGCGGCGTTAGTTCCCGCAAGAGCTCGTCGATCGACACGTTGACTAGTTCAGATATCACGACAATCAAATTTTGTTAAAGGAACCCCATCGCTACGGTGATCTCCTTGGAGTGCGGTGCCTCGTCACCGCTTTGTTAGAGCGGAACTTTCGAATTTACCAAAGCGGTGACGAGGCACCGCACTCCAAGGAGGGGCTAAAATAAAGAAGCGCTTTACCAAGTGATCAGGGCATCTCTTCTGGAGCGCGATCCATCACTTCCCTCACTTCAAGCGGCATTGTTCCGGGAGTTCCTTTTGGAGCTGGCGCCATCGAAATGCGCGCCGCAACTTTGTAAGCCTGCTCGGCACTTTCGACATCAATAAGCCAATATCCTGCCAGAAACTCTTTCGATTCAGGAAAGACACCATCCGTGACCGGCTGTCCGTCACTACCAGCGCGCACTATCACAGCCTGCTGTGGCCAAGCGAGCCCTGCCGTTTGAATCAACACTCCTTCGTCTTTGAGTTCAGCTGCAATCTTTCGCATGAAAACCATGTTCGCCTGCAGATCTTCTTTGGCCATTTTGAGTACCACTCAAAAACTTCCTTCGTCGCATTCATCAACAAAATGTATTTCATTAGCTCTTACTCCTTCGATCCAAGTTTGTCGCACTTACATGAGGTAGTCGGATCGAGAGGCGAGGTTTCGACATTGGGGAGAGGTTTTTCCGCGAATTGGAACCTAACATCTGTTTCCATCTGCGTTCATCTGTGGCCCAGCATTTCCAGAAGCTATAGAGCCTCTTGCAAAAGTCGACTTAGTGGCGGTGAGGTCAGTACCGAAACGCGGTAGCGTCGGGTTGCTTCACGAATTAGCCCAACAATTTCAAGCGGACCCGACGCTACCGCGTTTCGGTACTGACTTCATCGCCACGAGAGTAAGCTTGAGTTTTGCGAGACCCTCTAAAGCATATCGCACATTAAGGCAGTGCATACGCCACGACTTCATCCGACAGCACACTACTCAGCGATCTCAGAAATCCTCCACCGCCTGACGCAACTACGACAAACTGCTTCCCGCTATTCCTTCCCTGAAACGTCATCGGTGTCGCGTGACCATTTGCCTCGAGCTGCGCTTCCCACAGTTGCTTTCCTGTCTTCGCATCAAACGCACGAAAGCGATGATCGGTAGTTCCGGCAATAAAGACCAGCCCACCCGCCGTGACGATTGAGCCGCCCAGATTTTGTGTGCCCGTGTTGTGAACACCTTTGGCTTCGAGTTCCTCAACAATACCAAGCGGCACTCGCCACACAATTTCACCCTTCTGCAAGTCTACTGCGGTCAACGTTCCCCAGGGTGGTTGCTGACACGGACGCCCATTCTGATCGCGAAACCAGGCGTACTCCTCAAATCGACCACGACGGACATAGGGAATTGGCGAGTCAGGAGGCTGCGGATTCATCTGTCCAATCGCACCATCCTCATTCATGTTCACGAAGAGATAACCCGACGATGGATCAAACGAGGCGCTCGACCAGTTTCCACCCCGTGATAACCGGGAAACATCAGTGTCGGTTGGAGTCCGGCGGGTGTGTACATGCCTTTGTTCGTCAAGTTTGTCGAATAGTTCAGTGCAATACTTTTGCGATTCAGCAGAAACTTTGCTGACCTCGTCGCGCGTCATCGATTGCCGAGCTATTGCAGGAGGTTTGACAGGGAAACGGCTGTGTGGCCCACGTCTCTTCACCGGGAACACTGCTTTGCGGAACAGGCCGCTCCTCGATTGGGAACAGGGGCTTTCCAGTTATCCGGTTAAAGACAAAAACAAAACCCATCTTCGTGACCACTGCAACAGCGGGAACCGAATGACCTTCAAGTCGAACCGTGATCAACGACGGTTGTGCTGGTAGGTCGTAGTCCCAAAGATCGTGATGCACTAACTGGAAGTACCATTTCAGTTTCCCGGTTGCGGCATTGAGTGCTACCAGCGAGTTGCCAAACAGGTTCTTCCCTTTTCGATCGCCGCCGTAGAAATCGTAAGCAGGTGAACCGACTGGCAAGTAGACCATCCCAAGAGCTTCGTCCACGCTCATTGTCGACCAGACGTTTGCCCCCATTCGATCTTTCCAGGCATCGGTGCTCCATGTGTCGCTACCAAACTCACCGGGATGCGGTACCGTGTGGAAAGTCCAAACCAGCTTCCCGGTCTGAACACTATAGGCGCGGACATCACCACTTGGTCCTTTCCCTGGAAATTCCGGAAGTCCCCAACCAATGATGACAAGATCCTTGAATACAACCGGTGCGGAAGTGACACGCGCTCCCCACGAAGGTTCCTGCTTGAATTTGTCAGCGCCACCGGCTCGGAGGTCGACTGCGCCATCAACGCCAAACTGCGGTACCGGTTTTCCCGTACCAGCATCGAGTTCGATTAAGCGCCCATCGACAGTGCCGAATAAAATACGACGCTCCGACGTCTTTCTGTCCTGCCAATAAGCCACGCCACGATGTGAATTGAACTCGCGCTGAGTCTTGTTTGCCTGTGGATCAAACTTCCAGAGTTCTCTCGCCAGTCTCCGCGTCGAGGGCGATCACCCGGCTCGATGGAGTTGATAGATACATAACGCCATCGACGACGAGAGGCGTACATGAGAAAGAGGCCTGGAACGACGCGGTGCGCAGACCTAGATCCAATTCACCGGTGTGATAGGTCCAGGCGCGTTTAAGAGATTGGACATTTGAGGTATTGATTTGGCGAGAGGCGAAAACCTGGAGCCACCTTCGTCGCCACCGTAGTATCGCCACTCAGAGTTAGGGGCTTGAGCTGATACCGGCCAGACAAACAAAAACAGCAGGAGAGTTAGCCGCAGATAAACGCCGATCGACGCAGTGACAGGCAAAGGGAAGACAGTGTTTTTCATTTCCATGCTTCAAGTGGCAATGAGGTCAGTACCGACACGCGGTAGCGTCGGGTGACGTCGACAATCAGGCTTCTTATAACTTGACGCACCCGACGCTACCGCGTGTCGGTACTGACCTCATTGCCACTTGGCGTTGATCTGCAGCTAATTATCATTCCCGTTAGATCACTGCGTTGCGAGCGATCACTTCCTTGTAGAACCCCGCACTCAATTTCGGCGTCCTCTTCTGCGTCGCATAGTCGACGTAGTGAAGTCCAAAACGATTCGTGTAACCGTCGCGCCCATTCGAAGTTGTCCATCAGACTCCAGAGGAAGTATCCCTTAACTGGAATTCCGTCCGCAGTTGCACGCTGAAGTTGTGAAAGATAGTTCCGCAGATACATCACCCGGTCGCGTGTCATAAACAATACCGTCAGCTGCCGGAATGTCAGTTGACGAACAACCATTCTCGGTAATGTAGATCTCTTTGACGTTCCAAATCTTCGCAACGTGGCGCGGTCCCCAGTAAAGCGCTTCCGGACCGATGTTCAGCCAAGATGAAGCCATGTGTGGGATATGACTTCGGGGGCGGCACTAATGCAAAACCAGCTGGCTGAACTGTCCGCCCGCACATACGTCGGCGTGTAGATGTTGATGCCCGCGAAATCGAGTGGACTTGAAATGATCTTCAGATCTTCCGGCGTAAACTTCGGCGCATCGGCGCCGGCCGACTTAAGATACGCTTCCGTGTATTTCCCTTCCTGAATGACCGTCATGTAGGGCGCGTTCATTTCACGCGCGGCTCGCGTTGCGGCTTCGATGTGTTGCGGCGTCTCCATTACGGGCACGCAGATCGTCATGTTCTCCGCAAGGCCGACCTTCGTTCCCGCTTTTGCTTTCGCCCTTATGGCCTGGACGGCTAGACCATGTCCTAACACAGCGTGGTGCCGCGTTTGGTTGAAACGGTCCGGGCGGCAACTTCAGACCTGGCGCATGGATACCCAATCGGTATCCCAGTTCAACAAAAGCGCCAAACTCATTGATCGTGAAAAAGTTCTTCACTCGATCAGACAAACGCTCGGCAACATAACCAGCGTAGTCACCAAATGCTTTCGACGTGTCGCGCGACTCCCAACCACCACCGTTGTCTTGTAACGCCTGAGGCAGATCCCAGTGATACAGAGTTGCAAAAGGCTGGATGCCGTTAGCGAGTAATTCGTCGACAAGCCGGTTATAGAAGTCGAGCCCTTCTGGATTGGGCGAACCACTGCCGTTGGGAAACACACGTGGCCAGGCGATCGAGAAACGGTAGGTCTTGACGCCCAGCGACTTCATTAGCTGAACGTCTTCTTTGTAGCGATGGTAATGATCGTCCGCCACATCGCCGGTCGCGTTTTCAACAACTTTTCCGGGTGTGTGCGAGAACGTGTCCCAGATTGAAGGTCCACGTCCATCCTCACTAGCGGCGCCCTCAACCTGGTATGACGCCGTCGCGGAGCCCCAGAGGAAACCTTTAGGAAACTCGCGAGCTTGCGTGTTTTGCATGGCAGCTTCCGTTCGCCCAAGTGGCGTCAGTGCAGTTGAAGTTGTTGAAGCCAGCGCCGCAGTGCCTGCGATCTTTGCAAAGGTGCGACGCGAAATTCTCTTAGTCATCGATAGTCTCGAATAAGGAGTGGCACAGACTTCAGTCTGTGTTGTTTCAGTTAATGTACTTGGTAACTCTGAGCAACACAGACTGAAGTCTGTGCCACTTTAAGGCATTCCAAACGTCAGTCTATTTCCATTTACTCGTTTACGAATAGGATGCTTGCGTTGGTATTCATCGACGAGTTTAAGGAAGTCCGCCCATAACCGACTCCTCGTCGACGTCAGTAATCCATGTGACTTCTCGATCAGTCTGGACGTTCTCGAATTTCATATCGTCGCGCATTCTCGGTCGCGGCGAATTGTGTTGGTTGGTCATGCCCAGCACATAGGCGAGCGCAATGTCGTCCCAAATTACCCACGTCTTGGAAAAATCATTTACTCGCAGCGGCTTCACAACGCGGAAGTACCACGCCTGATATTCTTCCCACAGCCACGAGCCAATCGCACCGCGCTGCTCCAACATCTTTCGCGCCTCTTCGAATTTCAGCGACAAACTTGCTCGACACACGTCTCCAGGCCCGATCACCAAAGGGACACTCGAATCTGCAGAATCGCTTGCACAGCGTGAACATCGTTCGCGATATTAAACTCATTGCCTCCCTGTTCATTCGTAAAACCCATTTGGACAACACGAATACGATCGACAATCGACGGGTCAAGGAGAATCGCTCGAAGCCACGTCCGTTGCGGCGCCGATCATCAAAACAGTCAGCCGTTTCTCTTTGAAAACTTGCGCGACGTCTTGATCAAAAAGTCGACCGCGGGACTTCGCCTGGCAGTAACGGCTGTCTCTAACGGCTCGCTACCACCCTCGAATCAACGGAGGATGCCTGCGCATTCCCATCCGGTTTTCGACCACATCGACCAGAATCCGGTAAGACGTTTTACCGGCGGGTGCGGTAATTGTTGGCGCATGCGCCGACATCACGCCCAGGACTTCAAACTTCGGTTGCAGAAGCAGGTAAACGATGGCCCACTGATCGTCGATTTCATTTCCGACGTCTGTCGAGAGTACAACTGGCACACGCGGATTTACTTCGGCGCCGAATGAAGTTGCGACGGAACCGAAGAGAATAACTCAAACAACCCAACCACAAGCACAGCGACCGGGTCACGGCCTCAATGACGTTAGCTGCGCTCATGGTTCAGTCTCAAACTTTCTTAACTCGTGTGTTCAGGATGAGTGCAACCGGCAAAATCTTTTAGGTAGGCGTTGCCCTTGTATCGGAGTTCCTGGTGAATCCCCAGTTCTGAAGTGTAATACCCGTCAACCGTCAGTCCCTTTAATCGCGATGAAAAGACGCTCTTCGAGTTTTCTCGGGTTGGTATTCGTTTCTGCTGATCAATTTCAGCACTGCTACTTGTTGCTCGGACGTCAATGTAGCGAACGTGTTACCGAATTCTTTATTGCAAAGTTGGTCGATTGCGGCGAGACCGTTGCGCCAAAGGTTCTTCGTCTCGACTGATGACTCACTTACCATCAAATCAATGAAGGCCGGGAACACCTGCATCCTTTGCGCCCGGGGATTGTGGCGTCAGCTGGAATTATCAAATCGCTCATCAAGGTGATTGACGTCATCTCGGCGGTGGTAAAGAAACGGAGCTGACTTGGTGTCTGCTCGTCGATCGGCGACACCATTTCCACGCCAGTGTGCGGATGGGGCTGCTGAGCGAAGACACTCGGGGCACTGGCAACGCCAACACCGACACCGAGGATCTTGAGTGCGGTTCTGCGACTAATAGTTTCGTCGTTCGACATTTGATCGCTCGTAGATTTCAGTTTTTGGAAACGAATAACGATGTGACGCGCGCGATTATTCCGATCAGTGGATCGAAATGTCAATCATTATTGATCTACCAACGGGCGCGCTCTTCTGGGACCGCAGGCGTCCTCGCCTGCTTACGTTGCTCAGGCGAGGTTTAGTGGCGACGAGTGCAGGCGAGGACGCCTGCGGTCCCAGAAGAGCGCCCCGGTTAGTTCGATAAGGGTTACTAAAGCGGATCGAACTAAAAAATATTGCTCCTCGTTTTCGGCGTGTGTTATGGTGCGGACTTCTAGCACTTCATTCAGCAATCACACATTCAGTTCGGCGGAGACTGCCTTTGAGATCGGCAAAGAAATACGACGCACTGATCATTGGCTCGGGAGCTTCTGGCGGAATGGCCGCGAAGGAGTTGACCGAGCGTGGCTTTGAAGTGCTGGTTCTCGAAGCGGGACCGCCAGTCAATCCGCAACGCGACTTCTCCACTCACACATGGCCGTATCAAATGATGTATCGCGGTTTCGGACCGCCCGGCTGGAAACAGCAAGAACAGTGGATGCAGGACACCGCGTCGTATTACAGTCGTCACTTCTACGTTAAAGACTCCGAAAACCCATACACAACTGAGCCAGGTAAACCATTCATGTGGGTCCGCGCGCGGATCATGGGTGGCAAAACACTTCACTGGGGAAGACTGAGTTGGCGTTTGTCTGATCTCGATTTCAAAGCGGCAACTCATGATGGCTTCGGTGATGATTGGCCAATTAGCTACGCCGAACTTGCGCCTTATTACGATCGCGCTGAGGAATTCATCGGCGTGAGCGGAAACAACGACGGTCTCGCGCACGTTCCCGATGGCAAGTACATGCCTCCAATGCCACTGACGTGTGGTGAACACCTCCTGCGGAAGGGCGCGGAGAAAACCGGACGTCGCGCAATCTCGATGCGCGTGGCAATGCTTACAGCTCAGCCTAAGAAATTCATGAAGGGACGTCGGAAGTGTCACTACTGCGGACACTGCGGCGACGGATGCGACGTGAACGCAATGTTCAACTCCGTCGCGTCGACTTTGCCGATTGCGGCCGCAACAGGAAGGCTTACAGTCCGTCCTAATTCGATCGTTCGTCACATCATTACAGATAACAAAACCGGAAAAGCATCCGGGGTAGCTTTCGTCGATCGCGTTACCCACGTCGAAGGCGAGGCGTTTGCAAAAGTGATCATTGTCGCGGCGTCGACTCTCGAATCCACTCGCATTCTGTTCAATTCAAAGTCGCGACATCATCCCCAGGGTATGGGGAATAGCTCCGGAGTTTTGGGACATTACCTAGTCGATCACTTTGGAGGTATTGGCGCCTCCGGATTCTTTCCTGTGTTAGCCGGCAGAGATCCGATTAACGAGGACGGTAAAGCAACGGGCATCTTCATTCCTCGATTCCGCAATCTCGACTCGGCTTCAAAGCAAAAGAAGTTCATCCGCGGTTATGGGTTCGAATGCGGTTCGGCCACCAGCATGTTTCCGGGTATGGCCCGTCGCGGAATCAGTGGATTTGGATCGGAGTATAAGAAACAGGTCAGGCGCTTTTACACGTCACCGGTTGGAATGACAGTTCGCGCCGCAATGCTTTCTCGTTTTGAAAACTATGCTGAGATTGATCCGAATGGCGTCGTTGATGCGTGGGGAATTCCTGTACTCAAGATGCACATTGAGTACTCGGATAACGAGCGTGAGATGGCTAAAGATGCTGCCGAGACGAGTGAAGAAATCTTGCGAGCCGCCGGCGCCGAAGTGCTGTCGACCGGCGGCCAAATGACTGCCCCGGGTCGCATCATCCACGAACTCGGGTACTGCACGCATGGGCAATGATCCGAAAAGCTTCGGTGCTAAACAAATACAACCAGCTGCACGACGTGAAGAATGTGTTCGTCACCGACGGCGCGAGCTTTGTCTCATCGGCAAACCATAATCCAACTTTGACGATCCTGGCTTTAACGATGCGAGCCTGCGAGTACATAACTGACGAATACAAGCGCGGAATTTGTAGTGGCAATGACGTCAGTACCGACACGCGGTAGCGTCGGGTGTTCTGACAGTAAGGTGCTGATAATTTGGACAACCTGGACGCTACCGCGTTTCGGTACTCGACCTCATCGCAAATGGTACTTAGATCAGACGAAACCATATGTTGAATGAGCAACACTCGGCAAGCACAGCTAACAACGCGGCGCACAAACGAAGCTTGCACACGCTTCATGCAGTTCTGCGAGGTCGAGTGTTGGACGGCACGTTTGAAGCTCGCGGGAAAACTTATGGTGTCGTGTTTCTGCCCAGTCAAGCAACGATCGTCGATCGCAAACTCGTTCTGACAGGTCGAATGGGTTTCAGTGTTCCGCAACAAGCGACTCGATATGTCGACAGCGTACAGCGCCACTTTGATGGCGACACAGGGTGGCGTTGGAGTTTCACCCGTCCGCCGCCAATTGCTTGCCGGAACCGCTCAGACAGCTCAAACAGCAACGTCCGACCAGAAGTTGGAACAGGAGAAAGGCCCGGAGACTGACCTGCAGCCCGGTTTGCATTCGTTTGAGCCGCCCAACTACGACGACTTAGGTCGTCCGAAAGTGGAAGCGACAGGCTCACTGGGATTTGTTGGCGTGCTTTATTTCAAGTTGTCGCCACTCGACAGTAAGTCTCTTGGTATTCCTTTGGACATGAGTGACGTGCAACTTGGGCGCGCCTCGCGCCGACTGATGACCTGGCGCGTGACCTACAGTTACTGTTTTCCGACGTCGTTCGCAGCACTCGAAAACAAATCTGAAGAAACGACCTTCGTTCAGCGCTCGACGCATTGAACAAAGCATTGACGGTCATAACAACGATGAGTCAAAGACTAAGAGTGGAAATCAAGGCACGTGATGAGTTCTGGCAGAAAGCCGTACTCGTCGAGTGGGAGTATCGACACCCCGACTGGAAACTTACGAGTGACGCCGGCGGTTTGTATTTAATTAATTGCGAGTGGCTCGAATCTCTTAAAGCGGTTGCGACTGACTGCAACTCGACGATAGTCATTGGCCCAAGTAATCCTGGCAGACGTTCGTTGTTCCAAAAGCTCATCCCCTCTTCAAATAGCGACGCGACAAGATCGATGATTTCAAGAGCTATCACGAAAGTTTTCATTGCTGTCACCCTGCTGTTAGTGCTGACTTCAGTCTCGCAGGGCAAGCCGAAATGGCATGTATTGTTCGATGGCAAATCGACGGCCGAATGGCGTGGATTTCGACGAGACAGTTTTCCTGCAAAATGCTGGCAAGTTGAAAAGGGGATCGATAAAGACCGTTGGTGGCTGCGATAAATCGGACCAGGTCGACATCGTCACCAGGAGAGAAGTATCGCAACTTCGAACTGGAACTCGAGTGGCGGGTGGCGCCTGGCGCCAATAGCGGGATCGTCTACTTGATTTCAGAAGATCAGGATCAAACATGGAAGACAGGGCCTGAGATGCAGGTGTTGGATGACGACAAACATCCCGATGGCAAGAAACCGTCGACGTCAGCAGGTTCTCTATTTGATTTAATCGCACCTGGAAACAAAACGCTGAAGCCAGTCGGCGAGTACAACAAGAGCGCGAGTCGTAATCAACAATGGTCATGTAGAGCATTGGCTCAATGGCAGACAAGATTCTTGAGTACGATTTAGGAAGCGCTTCGTTCAAGGAGCTAATCGCCAAAAGTAAGTTCAAGGGATTTCCGCGATTCGCGCTCAACTCCGAAGGATTGATCGCCTTGCAATATCACGGGGACGATGCAGTGCAGATTGGATCTTACGCAGCACTGGTTGCTGCCGATTAAGGTCAGTTCCGCTCGAAGTGGCGTGTGCTGGCCGGGGAACGCAATCACGTACTCGCTACCGCGTAGTGGTACTGACCTTTCCAGCAGATGAAACTTCTACTCGTTCTCCTCTTGCTAGGAATTCTGCCTGCTTTGTTTGTTGGCCAGTCAAAGAACGCTTAGCTGGTACTGGGCCAAGCTTCAAAGGTCCCGTGGGTCTACAGCTTTATAGTCTTCGCGATCAGTTCAAGAAGGACGTTCCGGGCACACTGGACCAGGTGAAAGCATTCGGCATCAAGTACGTCGAAACGGCCGGTACTTATGGAGTACCGCCGGAAAAGTTTCGCGCGCTGCTCGACGAACGAGGACTCAAAGCCGTGAGTGGACACTTCCCTTACGAGAAGTGTCGCGACGACGTTGAGAGCATCGCAGCCGAAGCGAAGACGTCTGGGTTTGGAATACGTCGGGTGCGCATGGATTCCCCACAAGGATCCGTTCGACGAAAAGACATGTCGCGAAGCTGCTGCTGTCTTTAATCGAGCTGGTGAGGCGCTTGCCAAACATGGCCTCAAATTTTTCTACCACACGCATGGTTATGAGTTTCTTCCTTACGGTAACGGCACGCTGTTCGACTTGCTGATGGCAGAAACAAAACCGGAATACGTGAGATTTCAGATGGATGTGTTTTGGGTAGTCCAGCCTGGACAAGATCCGGTGAAGCTGTTTGAGAAATATGGAAAGCGCTTTGAGCTAATGCACCTGAAGGATATGAAGCGCGGTACTCCGTCCGACTTTACCGGCGGCTCAGACGTCACGAACGATGTACCGCTTCGGTGCGGGCGTCATTGATTTGAAGAATGTCTTCGAAGGCCGCAAAGAAGGCGAGGCGTCAAATGGTATTTCCTGGAAGATGAATCGCCTACGGTGATCACCGCAGGTGCCAACGAGTCTGAAATATCTTCAAGAAATCAAATTCTGAAGCGGGCTCTCTCTGCGAGTGCGGTGCCTCGTCACGCGCTTAGTGGTAAATTCGAATAGTTCCGCTCGAACAATTTACCGCGGTGACGCAGAGCACCGCACTCCAATAGCAGTCGCTACTCATGCGGTCTTTATGGCTTTTGACTCAGGGAGGGTTGCACTGTTGGCGAACAAACTTGGAATCGGATTTATCGGCAGTGGCTTTGTAGCCAAGTTTCATCTTGCAAGCGTGGCGCGGTGTGCGCGATGCTGACGTGCTCGGCATCTACAGTCCTAACGCCGAGCATGCTGCAAGCAACGGCAGCAATAGCACGCGACCTCCGCGTCGGTGATGCCCAAGCGTTTAACTCGATTGAGGAAATGATCGCGGCGCCGGAGATTGATTGTATTTGGCTCTGTGGGCCAAATCATCTTCGTCTTCAGAACATGCAAGCCATTTGTGACGCGGTTCAGTCAGGCAAAGGTAAGCTCATCGGCGTCGCTTGTGAGAAACCACTCGCGCGTAATGTCGCTGAAGCTCGTCGCATGGTTGAACTAGTCGAGCAATCGGGTTTGCTACACGGTTACCTTGAAGACCAAATATTCGCGCCGAGCGTTACACGCGGACGAGAAATTATGTGGAGTCGAGCGGCGGCGTTAACTAGGTCGTCCCTATCTCGCCCGCGCGGCCGAGGAACACAGCGGCCCCCATTCACCATGGTTTTGGCAAGGAGAACTGCAAGGCGGTGGCGTGCTCAACGACATGATGTGTCACAGCATCGAGGTCGGACGTTTCATGCTCACGAAGCCTGATGCACCGCGTTCGAGTATCAGACCGGTCAAAGTGTCCGCGCAGATCGCGAGCCTGAAATGGTCGCGTCCTAAATACATCGAGGATCTTCGTAACAACATGGGCCCAGCTAGTCGATTACAAAAACAAGCCGGCCGAAGACTTCGCACGTGCAACCGTCGAACTATGTCGACGAAGAGAACAATCCACTGATCGTCGAAGTAACAACTTCCTGGAGCTATGTCGGCGCGGGCTTGCGTTTGAGCCTCGAAGTCCTTGGTCCGGAATACTCGCTCGCGATGAATTCTCTCGACAGCGGACTCAAACTTTTCCTGAGTCGTGAAGTGAAGGGCGATGCCGGCGAAGACCTGGTCGAAAAACAAAACGCTGAGCAGGGACTAATGCCGGTCCTGGGAAACGAAGCGGCTGAGTATGGATACGAATCACAAGATCGTTACTTCGTGCGGTGCTTTCTCGACGGTCAACAGCCGGCGGAAAGCTTCCACGATGGACTAGAGGTAACGGAGCTCTTGATGACGGCCTACATGAGCGCTGAGCAGGAACGCACGATTGCTTTCAAACCAGAAGGACTCGAGCAGCTATGTTCCGCTTGTCGCCCAGGGATTGTGGAAAGCTAGATAACACGGGCAGTAGCCCGACTGTAAGAGGGCTCGGCGTTTGGCAGCGAAATGCACTCTCCTTTACAGTCGGCTACTGCCTCGAGCGCTCTCAACCTGTAGGAATCTCCTGACCCAACAAAACAGAAGCTCCAGTAACGGCACAGTCGATACTACATGATCATCGCTTTCCTCGGCATCTTTGTGTACGGCTTACTTGCGGCACTGCCTGGCTCAGTACTCCCGACGCTGGAACGCAATCAGTTTCTGCCAGGCGACAGCGCCGTCGGCACGTTTCTTCTTATCAATGCTGTTGGTGCGGTCCTGGCATACGCCGTCAGTGGGCCAATCATCGATCGAATTGGAACTAAAGGTGGCGCTGCTGGTTGGTTCCGTTTGTGTAATTGGTTCGATGATCGGATTCGCGTTGATAGTAACGAGAGTGCAAGCGACCTCCGCCCTGATTTTGATCTTCGGCTGTTCTCTGGTGCTCGGATTTGGCGCCAACGCGATCGTGGCTTCGGGGCATGCTCTTGTCGCCGAAGTTGCCGACACCTGGCGAAACTCGGCATTGAATCTTCTGGACATCTGCTTTGGTCTCGGTCTCGCTTCCCTTCCACTCGTAGTACAAGCACTTCAACGGCGAGGTGGACTCGAACTGATCTTCTGGTCGTTGGGTGCTTTAACAGTAGTCCTGCTACTTCTAATTGTGACCTCGCGCTTCCCTGCACCGACCCAATCACATTCATCGGGAGCGGTGAAGCGGGTTCACTATTTAGCAATCCATCCTTCCTGCTTGCTGGCACTGGCACTGTTCATGTACGTCGGCGCTGAGGTGTCGGTCGGCAAATGGGTCGTCACTTTTATGGAGCGCGACGCGAAGCATGCTTGCTAGCCAGGGTGTTAGTGCTGCCAATTTGGAAACAATGAGCCGGATGTCTCCCGACGTTCTCAACAAATTCTTTGAAGCTGATCCAATCGGCGTCGGGATTGCGGGTTATGCGTTACGTACGCTCTCACTATTTGCGATGGCGTTGTTAGTTGGGCGGCTTGTATCGAGTCTTCTTCTGGGCGTGTTGCGTGTCAATAGCTTCTTGTTGATGACAGCTGGTTCACTGCTCACAACGGTGTCGCTGCTAATTGCGTTTACTGCGAGTTCATCTGGAACTGTACGACTTGGTCTGATCGCCGCAGGATTTGGGATGGGGCCAATCTTTCCTACTTCAGTGGGCCTGGCGTCAGTAATGAATCCGAGGATTGCAGGCACGGCGATGAGCTGGGTGATGGGCGTGGGCTTCGCGGGACTACTCGTTATTCCACCCGCAGTCGGTTATGTCTCCAGCGCGGTTGGCTGGATCTGTGGGGAATGTACGAACAGGATTGAGTTGCGGTGATCGCTGCGTCCGTTTTGATGTTATTGCTGCATGCGTTGTTGCTGCTTCGGAGCGAAACAATTAGCGCGCCTCGCTGGAGCGCGGTGGCCTGGCACCGCTTTGCTAAAGCTACTCGATAGCGTCGTCCACGCTCTTTAACAAAGGCGGTATCAGGCCACTGCACTCCAGAGAAGCACCCTCACGCGTCGAAATCATCTACGTGCCAGCTGATCGGCGTGATCGTGCCATTAGTGTTTCCCAAACCGTTGCCGCGCACGGTGCTGTTCTCGCGCGACTCGAAATGTGCTGCTTCCATCGTTGCGGAACCCAAACTGAGTGTTGTTTGTTGCTGTCGAATGTGAGACACGAATAATCCCACCATCGAAGTGCCGCCATCCCATGGTTCCCGTTATGCACGTGGAGACGCATGATTCCACATTTACCTCCGATCCTTCTGTAGGCGAGGATGCCGGTAGAGGCATTGCCCGAGGCGAGACAGTCCCGCAGCGTAACTTTCGCAAACCGAAATTCGCCACCACCGAGAACCGGTTATTTCTCGATACGCGTGCGCTCAATAGTGGCGCTCAAGGTGCCGGTGTTTGCGGCATTTCCCAGCGATATGCCCGAAGCACCATTGTTCCTAAAAATGCTGTCTTTAATAAACAGCTTGCGAGCCGGTGTTCCGTCAGCAGAGTTGGGCGAGAACTGTAGGCCGGCTGAGGACGCCCCTCACCGTGCAGCTTTCAATGTGCAGCACAGCGAAGTTGACGGCAAAGATACCGTTTCCGCTTACGCTGGTAGGATTGCTCTGTACCTGTATATTCTCGCAGAATCACCGTGATCCCTGCCCCGTTAACACTCACGGCACTTCCACCACTGCTTGGCGAAGTCGCCGCGGCATGAACGCCTTCGCCGGTGATGGTCACCGATTTGGTGATATTCACCGCGCCATAGCCTGCAGAATCCAAAGCCACGACTTCGCCACCTGCAACGACGGCGTCATGCCGCACGCTGAAGTTGCGGCACGGCGAGGGCGCGAGGCAGTCGTTGGCATCCGAGCCCGGCTGGAGACAAACGCCTCGTGCCGCCGTGCCTGGGCAGCCGCGGCCGCACTCAGGAACAGAAGGGCAAAGGTAAAACACCACGCGTCAGGTTTAGTTTAAGCATAATAGATTTCTCCCTCTCAGAGATTTGTGGGTTAGCAAAGCTGTTCAGCGAACGGGAATGGTCTACGACGTGTTCAGCGAAATGCCGTCGCAGATTATGGGGAGGGTCTCAACAGGAGTCGAAAAGGACGTCAACTCAATGTTGGAGTGGTGAGTCGAGTGTATGGCCCATCTTAAACAACAGTCAATGAAAGCAGCAGAGAAACAAGTTAGTGCGTCTCTCCTTGGAGTGCGGTGGCCCGGCACCGCTTTGGTATTCGATCTCCATCACAACAAAGATTCTTTAACAAAGCGGTGCCAGGCCACCGCACTCCAAGGAGTCGCGCTATGCGGGTAAGTTCTTCCCTTTCGTCTCCACTCCAAAGGCAGTAGAAATATTCCCAACACAAACTGCCAATGCAGTCAGCGCTACTGGAGTTCCAATCGTGTGGTAGTAGGAAAACTCCATAACCAACCAGAAATGTAATACCCGCTCCCACGAAACGACCTATCGACGTCGCAAACGCAAAGGCACTCGCCCGGCACTCCGTCGAATACTGTTCCGGCAACCACAATGTGTACATCGCAAAGTTCGCTCCACCCACGCCTAGGAAGAACAAACAGATCAGAAACCAGACAAGCGCGTTAGTAGTCATGTAGAAAAACGTAGCCGAAGCTCAGCCAGATAAATAACGCCATCAAACCAAAGTACACTCCAGCACCAGCCGCCGTCCAAACTTCTCTGCCAGGTACGGAATTGCAAGGCACCCCAGGATCGTTCCGGTGGCGGAGTATCATCGTGCCGTAGGAACCTAACCGGACACCCTGGCTTTCTGTGAAACCGGAACTGATCGCAATTTGACTAACCGCGGTCGGCACATAGACCGAACCCGCCCACAAACCCGTTATCGAAATTAGTAGATAAGTCGAGTTGAGAATTGTTCGCCGGCGATACTGTTGCGAAAACAAAGCGCCGAAAGCTTTGAGCATCGTCCAGCCTTGACCCACTTCAGCTATTCGACTCTCCCAGCGCTTCGACTCCTTAACGCCCAAACGAATGAATCCGACCAACAGCGCTGGAGTTCCGCCAACCAGGAACATTGCCCGCCAACCGAATCTCGCGCCAATGGAGTAGTTCGGCAATGGCCGCCAGAAACACACCGACGTAATAGCCGGTGTGCATCAGAGCCTGCTCCCCCACTTGCGGCGGTCTTCCGGCAACTCTTCGCGCGATGAAAGTGCCGCCCATCGACCATTCACCACCGATGCCAATGCCAGCTAAAAACCTGAACGCAGCAAAGCATCCAAACGTTACTGGCGAACGCACCAAGAAACGTAAAGAGCGAGTAACAAACAATCGTAAGCATTAAGGTGAGAACACGACCGAATCGATCAGCGATTGGTCCCCAGACAAGGCGAGCATCCCCAACCTAGCGAAGAAGAGAGCGAACAGCAATCCGCCGTAATAACCAACATGTGATTGATCACCTGCTATTCCAGATTTGGGCAGCAGCTCGCGCAGCGCTGGAACCATATACTAGCGCATAGATGAACGAGTCCATTCCATCGAGCACAAAGTCCACCCCACGCCGCTAAGAAACCACGGCGCTGGTTGCGCGTCAGGGGAGATGCTTCATCAGTTGTTTGTGCGAGTTCAGGATTCAGGTCCGGAGACGATCACGACACATAGAGCAACATGCAACGAAAGAAAGCAAGCTAGTAAGGCTTTCCGAAAGTCTATGTGGATCAGTCTCATTCTCCCCAAGCTTCAGCTTGGGTTATGGCGAGCGCTCAAGACTCACGGAACCGTTCCAACGGTTTATTCGAGTGGTGCAATGAATCAGGAACGCCAACGAACCTTTGCGGTGGAGCTTGATTGGCTCACAACGTCTCGTAAGCCGTTAAAAACCGGTTCTGCGAAGCATTGGGCCCTACCGTAACCCCCAGGCCGAAGCTTGGGGAGAATGAGAGTTTTGCACCAGGCTCATTAGATTGAGCCTAATCCCCACCTGCCATGTCACCTTGAACGTGAGACGGTTCAGGGTGTTCTCGTCCACTTTGACGGCTTCTGCCTTTGCGCGAACCGAAGAATGCCGTTCGATCAAGCACATTCTCCTGAAACCGCTCGAGGTACAGATAAATCATGCAGGCGTGATGTAGAGCGTGATGAATTGTGAAATTACAAGGCCACCGACAACAACCAATCCAAGTGGACGACGTGAGGCGCCATCAGCACCAAAGCCAAGAGCGATTGGTAAAGCGCCAAACACGGCCGCCAGCGTCGTCGCATGACTATCGGTCGAAAACGATCCATGCTCGCATCATGAATCGCCTGCTCCGCACGCTCGCCGCGCATCGACTCGTTGCACGAACGCCGAAGTCGACAATCATGATTCCATTCTTCTTCTGACGATACCCATCAACATGAACATTCCGACAAACGCATACAGCGAAGCTTCTTGACCGAAAGATAATCAAAGTCAGCAAGCCACCAGCCAGGGCGGTCGGCAGCGTTGACAGAACTGTTAACGGATGCACGTAGCTCTCGCAGAGGATCGCCAGGATCACGTACATCACAACACAGCGAGCGCCATCAGAGAAAGGTCAGACTCGTGACTGTTGTACTGCGAAAACGTTTGCGCTTCACCGACTAACCCAGCGCGAACGCCAGGTGGAGCTAATCTCTGGCAACGCCGCTGACCTGCGAGGATGAAATTTGTCGCATCGCCGCACCGCAATGCTGCGTGCTTCAAAATTGAAGCAACGGAACGCGTCATACACACTCGTAAACCTGGTTCAGGAAAGGGATTTTACAGCTTGTGAGCTGAGCGTGGTGTTCCATGGCACCGGTTCTCCAAGCGGCACCGTGCCGCTTTCCGTCGTCAGATCGAATGTAGAGACGAGCAAGATCCCTCAGGGTCTCGATGCGCGCCGCATCTTCGATCTCCAGAATTACTTGATATCTGATCTTCCGGTTTCTTGATCAGGTACGAGATGAGTTTTGTGAGTGAGGCGTTACTCTCAAGAGGCGGTAGATTCGAGGCTCTCCGAAATCGCCGTAAGTCTTCGCCTGCTCCACTACGGCGCAGATCGATATTTACATTTGGCGTGTTGTGACACAATAGTCCGACGAAATCCGTGAGGAAGCCAGGATAGGAGTCTTCAGCGCTCGCCATCAGCTTCTGACTCGCACGTCAACCGCTCACTCCGGATTCATGCGCCAGATACCGCGAGATCCACACCGTCCCCGTCGTTGGCTTGTAACTCCGGTGCTGATTTCAAGTACGACGGAAACGGACGAAGAACGTAAACACTCCCGGGATCGCGTTTAGTTTACCCATCATTTCCGCGGTCACTTCCTGGATGGGTTTCCGCCCAGTCGTGGAGGCCGGATAAACGCAGGAATGCGCGCGGGATGTCCCTGGCTTAGCCGCCAGAAATCCAGCTCGCGCCCGTCATTGTGAAGTCGGTGATGACGCTTGGATCCTTTCGATGGAAGCGCTGCGTCCACTACCTGATTTCTGCGGCTAAAACACGCATCTGCGCTGGCTGACGAACCTTTGCGTGAAGCGATGAAAGCACCAAAGATAACGCTGCTATCTCCGGGAGGCAGGAACGCTTTGGTACAAGTGATAAACAACCCGATCGTTCCACCAAGACAAACGACCCAGATAACTAACGAAATCCAGCGGTGCTTCAAAACCACCACCAGAGCGATCCACCATAAAAAGCCAGCACATCGTTTCTCAATACCGCCTGATGACCCGTTCCATCCACGTCTTCTTCGAACCTTCTCCGCGCGGCTTTAATAATCGCGCACACATCAACGGAGTCAGCGTCAACGACACCAGCCCCGACGCGAAGATCGCGATGACGATAGTGATCGCAAACTCAGGAAGATTCGCCCAACCAGTCCAGTCATGAACACCAACGGAATAAACACAGCCGCAAGTGAAATCGTCATCGACATGGATCGTGAAGCTACTTCCTTGGGCGCTGTGAACTGCTGCCTCGAAAGGCTGCTCCCCACGCCCATTCGCCGCACGGTGTTTTCCAGAAACACGATTGCATCGTCAACGAGAAACCCGATCGCCAGCGTCAAAGCCATCAACGACAAGTTGTCGAGACCGTAGCCAAGCGCGTTCATCGCAATGAACGTAATCAGCAGCGACAGCGGAAGCGGCGACGGTGGGAATCAGTGTGTCAGTAGCCCGCCCGAGAAAGGCGAAGATAACTATTACTACCAGAACAAACGCGATAATGAGAGTTGTTTGAACGTCAGCGACCGAAGTGAACGATGCTCAACGAACGATCGTAGATGGGCGCGATTCTTATCGACCCGGGAGTTCGTTGGCCACCTGCGGAAGAATCTGCCGGATACTACTTGAGACTTCCACTGCGTTTGCGCCCGCCCGACGATTAACTGCAAGGATCACGGTGGCCGATGGAATCGTCAGGCCACGCACCCAGAAACGCATATTGACGCGTTCGTCCCTGGACCGAATCCTTCACGTCAGCAACGTCGCGCAGATAAACCGGAGCATTGCTTGTGCCACCAACGATCAGGTTGCTGTACTGCTCCGCGTTTTCAAGTTGACCCTGTGGACGAAGAATCGATGTGCCTGATCCGCCTGTCTAGTTGACCCGCGCCCGTGTAACTTGTCCCGCTCTTTGATTGCCGCACTCAGATCATCGATCGAAATCCCACGAGCCCACATCTCATCCGGCTTCGCTTAATTCGTATCGCTGACTTTGTGCCAAACACATTCACTTGCGACACGCCAGGCAGGATACTCAGGCGCTGACCCACCTGAGTGCTTCGCATAGTCGTAGAGCTGACCTGGCGTCACCGAATCGCTTGTCATCGCGATGTACATGATCGACTGGTCGTTGGGATTGGTTTTTGAATACGTTGGTGGTGAAGGAAGGTCAGGCCGGCAGGTTTCCTATCGACTGCGAGATTGCCGTCTGTACGTCAGTGGCAGCAGCGTCGATGTTCTTTTCCAGGGCAAACTCGTAGTGTGAATGTCGCAACGCCTTGAGTGCTCGTCGACGTCACAACTTCTGAGCCCGTTGATCTGCATGAACTGCCGCTCGAGCGGCGTAGCAATGTTGTTGGCGATCGTATCCGGACTCGCACCGGGATACCCAACGCGCACCTGGATCACCGGATAGTCAACCGCGGGCAGATCGTTAACAGGCAGCTGGCGATAGCTCAGTATTCCAAACAGAACAACTGAGAGCGTCAACACCGCTGTCATAACAGGCCGGTGAATGAAGGGTTCGGATAAATTCATTACTTCGCCTGGGTGTTTGTGGCCGCGGGTTGCTCAACACGAACCTTACCGCCGGGAGTTACGCCCAACTGACCGGCAGTTACCACGTGTTCGCCGTGGTTGTGACTCCACTCTTCACAACGATCAGATCACCTTGACGTTGACCAAGCGTGACAGGCCGTTGCTCCGCAGTAGAATCTTGCTTCACGACATACACAAAGGATCCGTTCGCCGCCATTTGCGGAGCAGTTGCAGGAATCAAAACAGCTTGATGAATGGTATTCAAAACCAGCCGAATGTTAACGAAACGTCCGGGCCAGAAGCGATGATCTGAGTTTGAGACCGTAGCGCGCAGAGTCACAGTTCCAGTTGTGTCCTGAACCGAATTGTTCAGAAAACGTCAACTGACCATTCACAGGACTGCCAGCCTCGTCCGGCAGTCTCACTTCTGCAACTAGCTTGTTGGCACGCATCTGCTGTTGAACTTCTGCGAGGCTGTTTTGCGAAATCGTAAAGTCAGCATAGATTGGATCAAGGCGCTCGATGACAAGTAACGCGTTGGTGTTTGGCGTCGTACCGGAATTCGAACTGTTGTTATTAGAGCTACCACCTGGATTCACCACGTTGCCGACGTCAACTAACCGTTGACCAGCTCGGCCCCTCAATTGGTGAGCGAATGGTGCAATAGCTGAGCTGAACCTTCGTCGCTTCGATTGCGGCAGTATCCACTTTGATACTCTCTTCGGCGCTGTTGACAGCGGCGCGCGCTGAACCAACATTCGCATCGAAGTGACTTCTGAGTAGCCGTGAGCTCTCTCATACTGTTCTCGTGACACCACGCCCTGCTCGACGAGTGTGCGATAGCGTTTCAACTCTGCACGGCTCCCCAGTTAGCCTTGTGCAATTTCGGAAACTAGATTGGCTTCAGCTTGTTTCTTCAACGCAATATCCTGGGAAACTTTCGCCTGTGCCTGACCAAGCGCAACTTCGAACGGCCGAGGATCGATCGTGAACAGTAGATCGCCCTTTTTCAGATTGGCGCCGTCCGTGAAGTGAATCTTCGTGATCCTGCCGGACACTTGCGGCTGAATCGCGACCACTTCGCGCGACACAGTTTTGCCGATCGCGTCGATGTAAGTTGGAACGTCCTGGGCGACAGCGGCGGTAACCGACACACTGGTGCTGGTGGTCGTTCAATTGGCGCTTGGGCAGCCTTGTTTGAACAGCCGCTAACCAACAAAGCAACAGACAAGAGCGGTTGCGGAGAGTAAAACAGTGCTGCGACGAATTGCGTATCTCATCGGAATCTATTCATACCCGGTTGTGCTCGGAGTGATTCGATTATGACTGTGTTAGAGACATCGAGGCAAATACCCTTCACTCGCTTTACAATTTGTACGTTGGCTTCACGGCGTTAGTTTCGTGCGAACAAGTGGCAGAATAATTACAACTGAAACCGATGAAGTCAGTGCCACGACGCGGTAGCGTGTGGCTCGCTGACTTTTGAGAGTCGCTTAACTCCAGCCGGAGTGCGACCGCTACCGCGTCGTGGTACTGACTCGATACACCAGGTTGCAGCTCGCAAACTCTCTGAACCAGGCACCGCTGAAAAATGATAAGAGGCGAACTCATAACTCGATCCACTGTTTGATTTCAATGATCGCTACACGCTCGGCACAGTGCCTGTTCGCTGTTCGGCATTCACGAATCAATCTCGACGCCTCTGCGTACGGGATAGTTTGGAGCCCCGCGTAAGCCATAGTCTCATCGCGCACTTCTGCGGCAGCATTTCACTTCTATCACGATTGGAACCGGTGCATCGGCCTATCGAGACCGCACGTCAAACCGCAGAAGTATTTGGTGTCAACTGGGAGGCGGCCTCGTTCATAAACTATAGCGTTCTCGTTTTATGGATTATTGATGTTGGCTTGGTGGTGGTTGGGAGGTATCAATTCATACTGACAACGCCCGTTGGCATTGCTGCTCGTCTGGCATGGCTTCCTGGTATTCATTATCTTCAACGCAACAGTTGTATTCAAAGATGTCAACGTGCTGGTTGTCTGGCGATCTGTCTTGCCACCACTGTCTTTGCTGGTGGATTATTGCTGAACAAAAAGACTAGAGCACTTCAGCTTCGAACCCTATCCGCCTAAATGGATCTGGGCTGTGGACGCTGCCATCCTCAGATCACCAATTCCGCTGATCTCACTTCCCTTCTATTACGCTGGGGTAAATACGCCGATCAGTGGCGGCATTAGCAATGGTTGACTCTGCCCCTCGCAGAACGCAAGGCTTAAATTTATTACTGAGTTACCGTTAGCCGACTTGCACAATCGATCATTCACTTTCGCCTGGAATCAATCTCTGGGCAACTCTAATTGGCGCGCTTTTTTGCATCGGTGTCGGGCGACTAATTGATCGCTTCGGTAGCAGAATAATTTTGACGGGCGTAAGTCTCTTACTCGGGGTGGTCGTTGTTGATGAGCGGCGCAACTCAGCGTACTGATGATCGCCGTGTTGATAACTCGCAACGCGTGGCCTGGCAGAGCGCGCGCTCTCCGTCGTCATCATAAATTGTTGGCCAGTGGTTTGTCAGACGACTCAACCCTGGCGATGGCTATTTACACCGTGGTTCTTAGTGTCGGTTTTATGGTGGCGTTCCGCTAATTGGTGCGATGGTTTTGAAAACCGGCTGGCATGACGTGGTCGGTGGTCGGACTATCTCTGCTTATCGGCCTTGTACCCTGGCAATCGTGTTTTGTGGAGACGGTCCCCTGAATCGTGCTCGATTGAAACTGACGGTGAACTCGCTAACCGCACCTGGCCGCGAAGAAGCGCTTGCCGGGGTTACGTCGATTGCGGCTTTAGGAACTCCAAGCTTTTGGGTTTTTGGAATTGCCAGCGCAGTCTATGGACTGATTGCATCCGGGAATTGCGCTCTTCAATGAGATCGATACTCGCGGAAAGGGGCTTCGATGCATCGACGTATTATCGCAGCCTCGTGATTGTCGCCTTGACTGCATTAGTTGGTAACTTTCTCGGAGGCTGGCTGAGTTCGAAGTGCCGCCTGAACCGGTTGCTCGCATTAGCCGCGACGCTATTAGCAGGATCACTCCGGTCGCACTGCCGAGTATCGCGGCGGAATTCCAGTTACACGTCGCACTCTACGCACCAGTAATGGGACTCTGCCGGAGGTTTTGTCATCGTGATCTTCTTCAGCTTCTGGAGCGCCGCTCTACGGAAGAAGACATCTCGGCAAGATCCGGTGGTACAGCTCAGCGCCATGACCGTGATCGCCTCGGCAGTTGGGCCATTGCTGTTGGCAGGGCGCGAGTCGAACTGGGTCGTATGCGTCGATCTTGGGCGTGCTTACTGGAGTGGCGGTGGTGTTAGCGATTCTTGCGTGGTTTTCCGTGAAGATCCCGCCACCCCAACATAGAAATGTTTCTCGAGAGTAAGCCCGGCGAAGCGGGCGACAGCATATAGCCCAGGGCGTCAGCCCCTAGGAAAGGTTTTCTCGAATGAATCCCCGAGCCCGGCGTAAAGCCGCGACCAGCGCACGAGCCTAGGGCCGAGAGCGAGGCTTCGCTGAGACAAGTGAACCCAAGGATTCGTAGATCGAATGAGAGAGCTAGTGAAGTGCCGGAAGCACAGCCGCTACGAATCAATACGCGCCTTTCGGTGGCGTGGCCGTCGCCCGCTTCACGGGCTCGATAAACTTCCTTTGGCGGAGCTTTCTCAGGGGCCGACGCCTCGGGCTTTACGCTGGTCGCCCGCTTCGCGGGCTCGCGCGCATCTATTTCGAACTCAATACCACCTTTCGGTTCTGAAAGCTGAATCTCATTTTCTCAGCAGTTCCGCTAATTTCGCCCGCGTCGATATTTCCGCCTGACACCACGCAAACAATCTTTCCCTTTCCAGCTTTCCCAGACACGGCGCACGCAACCGGCGTCGCTCCGGCGCTTCCGCGACTCGCATGGATTGCGCCTGACTAGCAACCTCACCGCAGCTGCGACTTCATCCAACTGGCAACGAGTACATCGTCGATGCAACTTCTTCGCTCGTTCGAACATTTCGCAGGAACACACCGCCCTAGCGCCGATGCCATCAACAAACGAAGGTTCATAATTAACTGGCGTCGGAACTCCGAGCCGCAAACGAAGCAGCGAGTGGCGCGGCCGTTGCCATTCCGCAGCAAAACACATTACACGCCGGACGTAGTTCGCGTAACACCGATGCGATGCCGCAGGTAAGTCCACCGCCTCCCAGTGAATTACGATCGCATCCGGTTCTGGTAAGTCCTCGAGGATCTCAAGCCGCGATAGTGCCGTTACCTGCCATCACATTCGGATCGTCAAACGCATGAATGAACGTTCCTTCGACACCGGGATGAGCGCGGTTGTTCAAAAGCTTTCCCACCAATCTTCAAACGACACCTTGATGACGCGTCCATCAAGTCGTTCGATGGCCTTGATCTTAATCTCAGGTGCAGTGTCTGGAGCGATTACCGTGCAGGGAAATGTCGTGATGAGTCCCGGCCATCTCACGCAACTACCCTGCGCCACGTTACCGGCCGACGCGGTGACAACTCCACGCTTCTTGAGTTGCTCGGCGGACATTCGCGCGCTGATACTGCGGGCTTTGCAGCGCCACGGATTTTGAAGGAACCGATTGGCTGTAGATTTTCGAGCTTTAAGGTAGATCTCCAGAAAGCGTAATCTGAGGATCAGAGTCGGACAGAGCGGCGTGCGAATCGCTGAAGTCTGCGATCACCGCCGCGGGCGCCACGAACTGCGGACAAGGGAGATGCTTGAAAAGTTGTTGACATGTTGGTTTAGAGATTGGCACTGACTTATCGTGTTGGTTCCGAAGTAAGGTCTGGGCCTTTGTTGTAATTGCAGCTATGGTGGAGCCGGTTATGCGGCTTGTTGCCGTTCTTCCCGTGGCGGAAAGCCTCTGGCTTTCCGGTCAAGCTTGCGCCTTGCGGCTACGCCATCAGAGGCGCAGCCTTCTTGGGCTTGTGGGTGACCGGAAAGCCGATGCTTCAGCATCGAGGGGCGGCAAAGCCGCAAAATCGCGATCCCAGTTTTTTCTATCCTGAGACACCTGAGCTATATTCATTTCCTCGAACTCAAGATCGGGATCGCAAACCCGCTAACAACAATGATGCACACTGTCGATGAGTTGCATCATTCTTCTGTCGCCCTCGAAACTTCCCAGCACCCGCGTGTCACTAAGCGCGCGTTGAAAACCCGGGTTTGCATAAGTCAATCTTATTCGCGCACCGCCTGCTTCCAGACTAATCATGCCACCGTGTGAATGACTTAGCAAGGGGCTTGCTGGATCCCCGAACGCCATTATCCTGAACTCAATGAAGAGGATTTCTCTCATCAACTACGGGTACGTCACCAGATCCTCTCAGAAATTAATGCATCCCCGTCAGCCCCGAGTCCAGGCAGACGATATCGGCCGACCGGGGCTCCATACTAAACGAAAGCAGGCAAAACTGCTGCTTAAGTTTGTCCGAGACCGTGAGTCGTTCACCCACGTGGTTGATGAATACTTCTCGCACGGTAAAGTGACCAACTACTGGGCGGATCCTCTAATGCAACTACACATCTAATACTTGACGCGATGCATTACAGCGTGAATGCTGCGTATCGCCCAGCGAGAAAGGCATTCGCATCTATGCACTTCATCAACATTTGAAACCGAAAGCGATAAACGCAAAGGAGAGGCGAGCGCGAATTGGGACGCCCCTCAGCAGACGCGCTGGTTCGCATTTATGCACCGCTTCCTGCGCCCAGCTTGTGGTACTACCTGCGCCGGTTGAGATATGCAGCGCCACACTGGGAAAGCATTTGCCAAAAAAGCTTTGGCGCGTGCGAAAGATGGGGCCGGCACACAATGACGATTGATGGGATTGAGCTGGTGCTGAACGCCGGACGACAGTTTTTTCGCGAAGACGAAGTGACACCGTTCGCCGAGCAATACGTAAATCCGAACGAAGTACATC
>ERZ1370068.5668-contig-4685_pt1 | contig 47353 bp, 54 predicted proteins | sample MGYA00561227_ERZ1370068 | MGnify/ENA primary metagenome ERZ1370068 (study PRJEB38410, sample SAMEA6850437) | metagenome | study: Metagenomic assessment of the ecological functions of the soil: analysis of the soil microbiota associated with the... | reverse complement strand
TTGTACTTCGTTCAGTTACCGTATTGCTCGTCGCCGAGGCGGCGCAGTTTCACTTTCGGGAAACAGCTCGCCGACCTCACGATCGGCGTGAGACGGCGCTGCTCGCCGGCATGATCCGGCGCCCAACGCCAGCTGCCTTTCCGGAGCCCGATGCGGGCGCAGGGCCGCCGCGACGCGCGTCCTCGCCGCCGATGGCGGAGCACGGCGTCGATCACGCCGAGGAAGCCGAGGCGGCACGCGCCGAGCCGCTGGCGCTCCGGCCCTCCGTGACCGACCGCACCAAGCGCGCCGTACTTCGTCGACTGCCGTCCGGCGCCGGCTGCAGGCGTCGTATCCGCCGACGGCGCTCACCGCCGAGGGCCTGCGCATCTTCACGTCGCTCGACGGCGAGATGCAGGCCGCGGCCGAGACCGCCGTGCGCGACAGGCTCGCGAGCTCGAGGAGCCGTATCCAAGCTCCGCCGCGACGAGCCGCGAAGAGCAGCTCGAAGCGGCGCTGGTCGCGATTCATCCGGCGACCGGCGAGATCAAAGGCGATGGTCGGCGGCCGCGACTATCGGATCACGCAGTTCAATCGCGTCACCGACGCCGCACCGCCAGCCGGGCTCGGTCTTCAAGCCGGTGGTCTACTTACGCGGCGTTCGATCCCGACGCGGGCGAGCCGCACTTCACGCCGACGACGCACGTCGAGGACGCCGCGTTCGCGTGGACGTACGAGGGCACGGACCTGGACGCCAGGCAACTACAAGAACCGCTATCGCGGCCACGTGACGGCGCGCGAGCGCTCGAGATGACGCTGAACGCCGCGACCGCGCGGATCGCGTTCGAGATCGGGTTGCCGCGGGTGCCATCGACGCCGCCGAGCGTCTCGGGTTTCCCGGTCCGCTGCCGGCGCTGCCGGCGATCGTGCTCGGCGAGCTCGAGGCGACACCGCTCACGGTCGCCGAGGTCTACGCGGTGCTCGCGAGCCAGGGCCAGCGTACGACGCCGCGCGCCGGTTACGCAGGTCGCGGACGAGGCACGATCACGCTGATCGAAGGCCGTCCGCTCGACATCACGAGCGTCGTGTCGCCGCAAGTCGTCGTACCTCGTGACCCACGTCCTCGAGGGCGCCATCGACCACGGCACCGGCAGCGCGCGCGCGGACCGCAGGGTTTCCGCGTCCCGCCGCCGGCAAGACCGGCACGACCAACGACTACGGCGACGCGTGGTTCGCCGGCTACACGCCCGACCTCGTGACCGTCGTGTGGGTCGGGTTCGATCGCCGCCAGTCCGCTCGGGCTGAGCGGGGCGCAGGCGGCGCTGCCGATCTGGACCGCCTTCATGAAGCGCGCGACCGCGGGCCGGCCGGCGCGCGATTTCGACGTGCCGCACGGCATCGTGCTCGCGACCGTCGATCCGCGAGCCGGAGCGCGTGCGACCGCCGCTTGCCCGACGACGGTCGTCGAAGCATTCCTCGACGCGGACGCGCCGACCGGCTGATTGTCCTCGCCACAACGGCGGTGCGGTCCGCGGACGACGAGCCGGCGTGGCGACGAGCGGCCGCGCCGGGGACAATCAGGACGGAGAGCTGGTGGCGTCGATTGTTCGGGAGGTGAGATGGAGCGCGTCGGCGATCCTCGGTGCTCGTGCTGCTCGCGGTCACGCTCTCGGCGTGCGCGCCCGCGAGCGCTCGTCCGAGGCGACCGAGGTCGCAGCAGCCGCCGACGAAGAAGCCGCCGGTCGAGGTCGCGATCGCGCGCGCTCCGCACCGCCGGCGCCGCCCGAGCCGGCGCGTCCGGCGGCGACGCGTGCCGACGACGGACCGCTTGACGGCGAAGATCGACGCCGCCACGCCCGCCGGCCGGAGCGCCGCCCTCCGTCTCACCGAGGAGGGACGCCAGCGCCTCGCGGCGGGCGATCCGGCGCGTGCGATCGAGCTCCTCGAGCGCGCGATCGCCGTCGACGCGCGCGTACCGTACGCGTACTACTTCCTCGCCGCGGCGCATGCCGAAGCCAACCATCCGGCGCTCGCGCATCGCTTCCTCGATCGTGCCGGGCAGAAGCTCGCGCGGTGAGCCGCTACTGGCGGAGCCGGGTCGACGAGCTCCGCGGGAAGCTATCGCCGACGAGGGCAAGTCGGCGGAGTCCGAGGCGGCCTACCGGCGCGCGCTCGACGCGTGGCCCGGGCAACCGCGCGGCGGCCGAGGCCCTGACAGCGGCGCCGCAACGTGACAAGGAAGCTCCTGGCGAGGGTCGCGAGATAGATGCGAGTGTTGGCGATCGAGACCTCCTGTGACGACACCGCGGCCGCCGTCCTCGACGACGGCGGCGTGCGCGCGTCGATCGTCGCGTCGCAGGACATGGTGCACGGCAAGTACGGCGGCATCGTGCCCGAGCTCGCGTCGCGCCAGCACATGGTCGCGATCCTGCCCGTGATCGAGCGCGCGCTCGCCGACGCCGGGGTCGGCGCTCGACGACATCGAGGCCGTGACGGCGACCTACGGCCCGGGTCTCGTCGGCTCGCTGCTCGTCGGCTTGCAGGTCGCGAAGGGGATCGCGTTCGAGCGCGGCTTGCCCTTCGTCGGCGTCAACCACCTCGAGGGCCACCTGCTCGCGATCCTCCTCGATCGTCCGGTCGCGTTTCCGTACCTCGGGCTGCTCGTCTCGGGCGGGCACACGAGCCTCTATCTGGTCGAGGACGTCGGTCGCGTATCGCCAGCTCGGCCGCACGCGCGACGACGCGGCCGGCGAGGCGTTCGACAAGGGCGCCAAGATGCTCGGCCTCGGCTTCCCGGGCGGGCGCGGAGATCGATCGCCGCGCCGCGGCGGCACGGCGATCCGCTGCCGATCGCGCGTTCCCGCGCGCGCGTCGCTGCAAGACGCGGGCGGCGCTGCGGATCGATTCAGCTTCAGCGGCGTGAAGACCGCGCTCCGCCAGTATCTGCTCGACCGGCGGCGACGCGCGCGCTCGCTCGAGGACGTGTGCGCGAGCTTTCAGGAGGCGATCGTCGACATGCTGGTCGGCCCGACGCTCCAGGCGGCGCAGGACGCTCGGCGCGACGACGATCGTCGTCTCCGGGCGGCGTCTCCGCCAACAGCCGTCTCGCGCACGGCGATGACCGAGGCGGGCACCGCCGCCGGGCTTCGAGGTCGCGTTCCCGCGTTTCGCGTACTGCACCGACAACGCCGCCATGATCGGCTACGCCGGCCGCGCTGCGGCTCGCTGCGCGGCGAGCGCCACGATCTGACGCTCAACGCGCAGCGGCGACGCTTGCCGATCGGCGTCGACGCCTGAGCGCGCGTCGGATCGCGATGAGCCGCCTCGCCGCCGAAACCCGGGCGCTGCTGCAGCGCGAAGGCCTCGCGCCGCGCAAGAGCCTCGGCCAGCACTTCCTCGTCGACCCCGGCGTGATCGCGCGCATGGTCGACCTCGCGGAGGTGAGCGCGAACGACGCCGTGCTCGAGATCGGGCCGGGCGTCGGCGCGCTCACCGACGTGCTCGCGCGCGCGCGGCGCGCCTCTACGTCGTCGAGTACGATCGCGGCCTCTGCGTCGTGCTGCGGCCGGAAGTTCGCGGCCCATCGAGGTGAAGGTCATCGAGGGCGACGCGCTCGACGTCGACCTCCGCGGCGAGGTCCCCGAGACCGAGGTGAAGGTGGTCGCGAGCCTGCCGTACAACGTCTCGGTGCCGATCCTCTTCCGCTTGATCGAGGAGCGCGCTCGTGTTCCCGGATCTCACGGTGATGCTGCAGCAGCGAGGTCGCCGATCGCTCTGCTCGCGACGGTCGATACGCGAGCGTACGGCGCGCCGTCGGTGCTTGTTCCAGCTCTACGCCGAGCCGCGCGGCCGCTTCAGAGTCGGCTCGTCGGCGTTCTATCCGCGTCCGCAGGTCGCTTCCGGAGGTGCTGCGCGTGCGCCTCGCGCCGACGCCGCGCGTGCCGGTCGACGAGCCGCGCGCTCATGACGGCGATCGTGCGCGCCGCCTTCAACCAGCGTCGGAAGATGCTGCGGAACGCCGTCCAGACGCTCGCGGCGCCGCTCGCGCTGCCGCCGGCGGTCTGGGACGAGGTGTTCGCGGCGGCCGGCGTCGACGGCCGGGCGCGCGGCGAGACCCTCGACGTCGCGACGTTCGCGCGTCTCTCCGACGCCGCCGGCCGCGCGCTCGACGCCGCGGGCGTGCGCGCGCCGCGAGCCGCGGTCGCGCCGCGCTGATCGCCGGTCCGATGCCCGAGCTGCCGCGAAGTCGAGACGGTACGCCGCGGCTCTCGCCGGACGCGGTCACGCGGCCGCCGCGATCACCGCCGTCGAGGTGCACGAGCGCCGCCTGCGGCGGCCGCTCGCGCGCGACTTCGCGCGGACGCTCACCGGGCGCCGCATCGAGCAGGTCAGCCGGCGCGCCAAGTATCTCCTCCTCGACCTCGACGACGGCGCGAGCTGGCTCGTGCACCTCGGGATGACCGGCACGCTCGTCGTGCTGCCCGCGGACGAGCCGCGCCGCGTGCATACCCACGTCGTCGCGGCGCTCGACGACGGTCGGACGTTGCGCTTCCACGATCCGCGCCGCTTCGGCCTCATGCGCGTCGGTCCCGTCGACCGCCTCGCCGAGCTCGCGGCGCTCGGTCCCGAGCCGCTCGCCGCCGACGTTCTCGGCCGATTTCCTGCACGCGACGGCGCGCCGCCAGCGGCGTGCCGTGAAGAGCCTGCTCATGGACCAGCAGGTGGTCGCCGGGCCTCGGCAACATCTACGTGAACGAGATCCTCTTCGGCGCCGGTATCCGACCGAGCCGCAGGACCTCGCGAGTGACCCGTGCCGACGCCGAGCGCATCGTCGCCGAGACCGGCCGCGTGCTCGCCGAGGCGATCGACGCTCCGCGGCTCGTCGATCTCGGACTATCGCGACGAGCGCGGCGAGCCCGGCGCGTTTCAGCACACCTTCCGCGTGCTACGAGCGCGCCGGCGAGTCCTGCCGGCGCTGCGGCGGCGTCGATCCGCCGCCGCGTCATCGTCGGCCGAAGCTCGTTCTACTGCCCGCAGTGTCAGCGCTGAGCGCGAAAGGAGAACGATCCATGACCAAGCGAACCACGTCGATCCTGCTCGTGATGGCGGCGCTGTCGGCGACGGCTCTCGGCCTTCGCCGGAAGGCCGAGGAGATCGCCCGGCTCTTCCAGGAAGCGTCGGGCCAGGAGTCGCGCGGCGAGTGGAGCCTCGCCTCCTCGAACTACGCCGAAGATCATCGACAAGGAGCCGACGAACCCGCTCGCGCACTATCATCTCGCGCTCTGCCAGGTGCGGGTCGGCATGAACGACTACGCCATCAAGAACTTCAACGAGGCCATCCGTCTCGACCCCAATCTCCAGGAGGCGCGCGAAGGCCTCGAAGGCGTCTACGTCACGCGCGGCCTGCTGGCGCGGCAGACCGGCAAGAAGAGCGAAGCGCTCACCGCCTTCGAGGAGGCGCTGAAGGCCAATCCCAAGTCCGTCAGCGCCGCCCTCGAGCTCGGCGCCGAGCTCGAGAGCCAGGGCAGAGCGAGCGTGCGCTCGAGGTCTACGGCAAGGTCGCCGCCGCGTCACCCGACGACGCCACGAGCCACGCCAAGCTCGGCGCCGTGCTTCGCGGCGCGCGGCATGAACGACCGCGCGCGTGACCGAGCTCGAGACCGCCGTCAAGCTGAACCCGCGCGACGCCGCGTCGCACAAGGCCCTCGGCTTCGCCTACGCGGCGCTCGGCAAGCGCGACAAGGCGGTCGCCGCGTTCCACGAGTCGATGCGCCAGTACGTGATCGTCGGCGACATGGTCGGCGGGAGCGAGGCGGAGTACGCTCGAGAAGACGCGCGAAGGCGGGCCAGCCGCTGAAGTAACGGGCCGTCCCAATCGTCAGCTCGCCTTCAGCGGCTCGCCCTTGCGCGTTCTTCTCGCGCAGCAGCGCGAGCGAGCTGCTCGGGGCCGCCGCTCGACACGACGTCCTGGAACTGCGAGCGGAAGTTCGAGACCAGGCTCACGCCCTCGATGATGACGTCGATGATCTTCCACGTGCCGTCGCGTCTGGCGCAGGCGGTAGTCGACGAGGATGTCGTTGGCGCCGCCGCGGACGATCTTGGTGCTGCACCGTCCAGTCGCCGCCGCGTCTCGGCGCGGGCGCCGATGATCTGTGACCTTCTCGTTCTTGTAGCTCTCGACGTTCGCGGCCGTAGGTCATCGAGAGGTGTCTCTTGAACGAGCGTCATGAACTCGGCGCGCTGCGCGTCGGTGAAGCTCGGTCCAGTTGCGGGCGAGCACGAGCTTCGAGAGCGTCTCGAAGTCGACGCTCGCGTAGGACGACGTCCTCGACGCGGCTGCCGCTTCTCGTCGGTCGAGAGGCTCTTGTCGGCGAGGATCGCGATGACGCCGCTCGTGGTCTTCTCGACCACGGCGGCCGCCGGGTCGTCGGCGCGCGCCGGCGCGCGCGAACGCCAGCGAGTCCCGCGAGCAGCAGCACCGCCGCGCGAGGCCCGCCATGCGGAGACTTACTTCGCACCTTCGATGACATTGAGGTCATAGAGATCGTCCGTCGGCGCCTGGCCGCTTTCCTCCTTCTGGTCGTTCACCAGCGCTCGCCGACGCTGGTAGTACGCATTGCGCACGAAGATGTAGTAGTCGAGCGACGCCTCCTTGCGCGTTCCGCACCTCGTCGAGATACTGAGCGCGCGCGTGTTGACGATGTTGACGACGCCGGCGCCCGTCCACCAGTACGAGTTCAAGAAGAACGGCGTGACGCTCAGCACGTAGTCGACCGGGATGCCGGCCGTGTCGCGCGGGTTCGACGGCCCGAGCAGCGGCAGCACGAGATACGGTCCCGGCGGCACGCCCCAGCACGCCGAGCGTCTGTCCGAAGTCCTCGTTGTGGCGCTGCAGGCCCCAGATGGCTCGCCGGATCGAAGAAGCCGCGCGACGCCGAACGGTCGTGTTCACCATGAAGCGGCCGACGTCGATCGCGGCGGCGCTGCGCTTGCCCTGCAGCAGGTCGTTCACCATCACGATCGGGAAGCGCAGGTTCGCGAAGAAGTTCGAGATGCGAGCGCTCGCGCGGATCGGGCATCACGACGTCCCAGCCCTTGGCGACCGGCTCGAGCACGTAGTGGTCGGCCTGGTCGTTGAACCAGAAGATGCCGCGGTTCATGCGCTGCCAGGGATCGTAGTCGGGTCGCAGCTCGCGTCGCTCGCCGCCGGCTGCGCCGGTCGCCGGCGCAGGCTCGCGACGGAGTCGTCGCTCGACAACGCGAGGACCAGCGCGCCAGCGGCAACGGCAGCATTCGCATCGGCGGCTCTCCTCATTCGGTCTTGGCGTCGTTCGGTCCGGGGCATTGTGGACCAGCTTGCCGATCAAGCCGCTCGAGAATCACCGCCGACTCGGTGAAGCGTGATCTCGTCGCCCGGTCTTGAGCAGTCTGCTCCTCGCCGCCGAGCTGCAGCGACGACGTAGCGGTCGCCGAGGAGGCCGGCGGTCTGGATCGACGCGGTGGTGTCGGTCGGGAGCGCGAGCGTCGGATCGAGGTCGAGCGTCAGCGCGGGCGCGATAGTCTCTTGCCGAGCGTCGATCGTCGCGATCTGCCCGACCTTGACGCCCGAGATCACCACCGGCGCGCGCGGCTTCAAGCCGCCGGTCTGGTCGAACGACGCGTAGAGCGTGAGACCGCCCGGGCCCGCTGTACGAGAGTCCGCCGACGCTGATCGACAGGTAGGCGATCGCGCCGAGCCCGGCGAGGACGAAGCAGCCCGACGACGAAATCGCGAATCGGGCGATCGACTCATGCGTTCACACTCCCCAGAGCGCGGTGATGAAGTAGTCGAAGATGAGGATGCTGACCGAGGCGACCACCACCGTCGACGTGGTGGCGGCGCTCACGCCGGCCGACGTCGGCGCGCGTGTGTAGCCGCGGTAGGTCGCGATCAGCCCGACCAGGACGCCGAAGACGAGCGCCTTCAGCAGGCTGCCGAGCGACGTCGTCGCGGAAGTCGACGGCCGACTGCAGGCTCGACGATGTAGGTGCCGCCGTCGAGCCCCATCAGCGCCACGCCCGACGAGATAGCCGCCGAACGAGGCCGCACACGATGAAGAGCGCCGAGAGCAGCGGCATCGACAGCGATCATCGCGAGCGCCTTCGGCGTGCACCACGCAGGTCGATCGGGTCGACCGACATCATGCGCAGGCCGTCGAGCTGCTCGGTCGCGACCATCGTGCCGATCTCGGCGGCGGTCGCCGAGCCGGCGCGGCCGGTCGCGAGCAGCGCGGTCAGCACCGGGCCGAGCTCGCGCATCAGGCGTCAGGCCGACGACCGCGCCGAGCGACTCGGCGGCGCCGAAGCGCACGAGCGTGTTGTAGCCCTGCAGGCCCGAGCACCATGCCGACCGCGAGGCCGCAGACGCAGATGATGACGAGCGAGAGCACGCCGAGCTTGTAGAGCTCGTCGACGAAGAGCGCGGACGCGCCACGGCGGGCAGCAGCGTCGCGCGCAGCGACTTGCAGCGGTGAAGACGCGCGAGCGCGCCGAGGTCCGCCGACGAAGCGCACGACGGCCCAGCCGAGATCCTGGATCGGACGGCATCACGCGCGCGCTCCGGACGGCGCGCCGTCGCCGGGCAGGTCGTCGCGGCACCGCCGCGGCGGTCCGCGCCGTCGGTGAGGAAGGCGACGATGCGCGGATCGGTGCTGGCTGCAGCTCGGCCGGCGTGCCCTCGACCGCGCCGTCCGGCAGCAGGAGCGAGCGACGTGGTCGGCCATGCGCATGGTCGACGGGATGCTGTGCGACACCACGATCAGCGTGACGCCGACGCTGCCGGTTGATCTCGCACGAGCAGCGCCTCGATGCGCCGCGCCGAGATCGGATCGAGGCCCGAGAACGGCTCGTCGCAGAGCAGGATCACGGGCTCGCGCACGATGGCGCGCGCCAGCGCGGCGCGCTTCACCATGCCGCCCGGAGAGCTGGCCCGGGAGCAGCTCGTCGACGTTCTGCAGTCCGACGGCCTCGACGCAGGCGTGCACGGCGCGCGGCGATCTCGTCGGCACGCAAGCGGCGTGTGCTCGCGGAGCGGGAACGCGAGGTTGTCGAAGACGGTGAGCGAGTCGAGCAGCGCGCCTTGCTGGAACATCATGCCGAGCTTCTTCCGCACGCGATACAGCTCGGCGCTCGGAGAGCTGCGTGATGTCCTCGCCGTCGACCACGACCGATCCGGCCTGCGGCCGCACGAGGCCGCCGATCAGTGCGCAGCAGCGGTGCTCTTGCCCGAGCCGCTGCCGCCGAGGATCACCGAGATGCGGTCGCGCGGGAACCGACACGAGAGGTCGCGCAAAGACCTCGCGGTCTGCCGAACGCCACGCGCACGTGCGACAGCTCGACGTGGGGCGCGTCCGTGGGGGCGCGAGCGTCATGCGTGAGGGGCCGTCGAGTTCGCCGGGACGCGCATCACCGCGAGCCTTCTAACAGCATCGGGCGGGCGGAACGAGGGCCCCGGGCGACCGGATACGCGTAGCCCGCCGCGACGTTGCCGCGCGCCGCCAGCGGGCGCGTACGCGTCGCCGCATGTCGCTTCCGATTGACCGTCTGCGGCGTGCAGTCAGGGCCCACGCGCGGCGTGTGCGCCTGCGCGTCACGCCGCGAGCGGTTGCGCTGGACGGTGCGGGTGCGGGCGATCGTCATCGCGGTGCTTTCTCGCGGTGGCGCTCGCGGCCGCGGCGCGCGGTGCTGCTGCCGTCGCTGGTGCCGGCGCTCGTCGCCGCCGCCGCGCGGCACGCTCATGAACCTCGCGCGCGGCTCGGCGCGTGGCGGCGTGGGACGGCATCCCCACCATGCTCGTGTGGACGGGCGCCGGTGACGCGCTCCTCATCACGCTACGTGGTCGCCAGCGACCGGCGGCGACCACGAGCCCGTTCCTCTTCCTCTACGTCGCTGCAGGTGCTCACGACCGCGCTCGTCGTCGACGCTCGGGCTCGGCGCGACGATGGGGCTCGCGAGCATCGTGCTGCTCGTCGGCGGCGTCGTTCGCGCGCCTGCCGGCGGCGGCCGACTCGGCGCGCGGCGATGGATGGCGCCGACCGCCTGGTGTGGCTCGCGTCGCTCGGCGTGACGCTGCTCTATCCTCGTGTTCGTCGGCGGCGTGCTCACGCGCCGTCTCGCGCGCAGCGAGCGCGCGCTCGCCGGCACGCACCGCCGGCTCGCACGCTCGCTCCGGCGTCTCACCGCCGCCCACGCGTCGCTGCAGGACGCGTACGGGCAGGCTCGCGCGCGCCGAGGCGCAGCTCCTCGAAACCGACCGCATGAAGACGCTGCAGCTCCTGGTCGCGGGCATGGCGCACGAGCTCGGAACCCGCTCACGGTGCTCGCCGGCAACGTCGAGCCGCTCGCCGAGTCGGTCCGCGCCTACGAGCGTGCGCTCGCCGCGTGCGCGCCGTTCGGCGATCACAGCGCCTGCAGCCTGCGTCGGCGCTCGCCGAGGCCGCGGAGGCGCGCCGCGAGACCCCGCTCTTGCTCGCCAACTGCGCCGAGGCGACGAGCCGCGCGACCGCGCTGCTCGCCCAGCTCCGCGACTTCGGACGCGGCGGACGGGGCACCGTCCGGCGGCCGGCGCCGCTCGCCCCGAGTCTCGCCGGGACGCTCGGCCTCCTGCGGTACCGTCTGCCGCGCGGGGTCACCGTCCACGAGTCGTACGCCGACGTGCCCGACGTCGTCTGCGTCCCCGCCGAGATCAACCAGGTCCTGATCAACTTGATGATGAACGCGATCGACGCGCTCGCCCCGGGCGGCAACCTCTGGCTCGGGCTCGACCGCGACGGCGCCGACGTCCGCATCGTGGTCCGCGACGACGGCGCCGGCATCGCCGCCGAGGTCCTGCCCCACGTCTTCGAGCCCTTCGTCACGACCAAGAGGCGGGTCGCGGCACCGGACTCGGCCTCGCCATCTCGCAGACGATCGTGGCGCGCCACGGCGGACGGATCGAGGTCGCGACGGCAAGCGGAGCGGGAACCACATTCACCATCCGCCTGCCGGTTGCACTCGCAGGTTGCTGAAAAGGGGCCATCTGCTTCGTTGCTCGGTCGCTTCGCTTGTGCGGCGTAGCTCCGCTATGCCTCCGCGCTTCCTCCTCGCGCCTCGCATCTGACCCTTTTTGAGCAACCTGCGGGGCCTGCCTCGTGCGCATGGTGGGGCGTCGCTGCGCTCCGCCCTTCAGTTCAGAAACTGATTCACAGATCGAAGAATGAAATTTTGATGGGGCGGGAGCGAAGCGACCGCCCTCTCCATGCGCACGAGGCAGCCCCCGCAGGTTGCTCAAAAGGTCGAGATGCGAGGCGCGAAGCGAGCGAACGCGGAGGCGTAGCGTGAGCTACGCCGCACTAAGTGAAGCGACTGAGCAACCGAAGCAGATCGGCCCTTTTCAGCAACCTGCGCCAGCACCAGAGGTCGGTTGGGGTGCGGACGTCGAGACGATCGCGGAGGCCGTCGCCGAGGAAGTTCAGGCCGAGCACCGTCACGAGGATCGCGAGCCCGGGAAACACGCGTGAGGTGCGGCGCCACCAGCACGAAGGCGCGTCCGTCGTTCAGCATCGCGCCCCAGGACGCCGTCGGCGGCTGGGCGCCGAGACCGAGGAAGCTGAGCGACGCCTCGGCGACGATCGCCGCCGCCATGCCGAAGGTCGCCTGGACGAGGAGCGGCGTCGCGAGGAGCGGCATCAGGTGGCGGCAGAGGATGCGGCCTCGGGTACGCCGAGCGCGCGCGCGGCCTCGACGAACTCGCGCTCGCGCAGGCGCACGATCTCGCCGCGCGCGAGCCGGGCGAAGCCGGTCCAGCCGATGAGGCAGAGCGCGATCACCACGTTCCGGAGGCTCGGGCCGAGCACGCCCGTGAGCGCGATCGCGAGCAAGAAGTCCCGGAAAGGCGAGCAGCACGTCGACCGCCCGCATCACGAGGCTCGTCGACCCAGCCGCCGGCGAAGCCCGCGAGCGGCGCCGATCGCTGGCGCCGATCAGCAGCGAGATCGTCGACCGTGACGACGCCGACCGGCGAGCGAGACCCGCGTGCCGTAGACGATCGCGCGCCAGGATGTCGCGCCCGAGCTTGTCCTGGCCGAGCAGGTGCTGCGGCGCTCGGCGGGCTGAGGTTCTCGGCCAGCACCTGCGCGGCCGGATCGTACGGTGCGATCCACTCGGCGCCGCCGGCGACGATCAGCAGCACGGCGACCAGGGCGCCACCGAGCAGCATGCGGAGCGAGGGTCGCGTCACGCGGACTCATGCCGGCGCATTGCCGCGCCGCGGCCGCGCCGACCCGCGGATCGAGCCAGAGCGTTCACGACGTCGGCGAGCGCGTTGGCGAGGACGAAGCCTGCCGCGATCGCGAGGATGCAGCCCTGGACGACCGGGTAGTCGCGCTGGTTGATGGCGTCGATCAGAAGCCGGCCGAGACCCGGCCACGCGAAGATCGTCTCGGTGATGACGGTGCCGGCGAGCAGCGCCCCGAACTGCAGCCCGAGAATGGTGACGACCGGCCCGAGCGCGTTTCGGAGCGCGTGGTGGGTGAGGATGCGGCGCGGCTGACCCCTTGGCGCGGGCGGTCCGCACGTAGTCCTCGCCGAGGCACTTCGAGGACGCTCGCGCGCGTCATCCGGGTCAGGATCGCCGCCATGCCGAGACCGAGCGTGCACGCCGGCAGGACCAGGTGGGCCCACGTGCCGCGTCCCGGACACCGGCAGCCAGCGCAGGTCGATCGCGAAGAGGATGATCAGCATCGGTCCGAGCCAGAAGCTCGGCACCGACACGCCGAGCAGCGCGAACCCGACCGAGCCGCGGTCGAGCCAGGTGCCGGGACGCGCCGCGGCCGCGAGTCCGAGCGGCAGCGCGAGCCCGAGCGCCGACCGCGAGCGCCGCGAAGGTGAGCTCGGCGGTCGCCGGGAAGCGGCGCGGCGAGGAGCGTCGCGACCGGCGTGCCGTGCACGAGCGAGCGCCCGAGGTCGCCCGTCGCCACGCCCGCGGAGGAAGGCCGCGTACTGGGTCGTGAGCGGACGGTCGAGAGCCGAGCGCGCTGCTGAGCGCCTCGCGATCCGGCCGCCTGCGCGCTCTCGCCGAGCATGACGTCGACCGGATCGCCCGGGACGACGTGGATCGAGCAGAAAGACGAGCGTCGCGGCCGCGAGCATGGTCGGGACGGTCAGCGCGAGACGCCGCAGCATGGGAGGCGTGACACTTACCAGAGACGCGAAAGCCGCCGCCAGCGACCGGCGTCAGTCGGCGCTCGACGACCGCGTGTCGGGCGGGGCGGTAGTCCGCCGCCTCGGCGGGCTCTGTCGAGCTTCGGCCCGCGCCAGCGAGCGCAGGCCGCCGTCGGGTGCCGGGACGAACCCGACCAGCGGCGCGGCTCTTCACGACGACGTTCTCGGCCCACCAGAGCGGCACGATCGGCAGGTCCTCGGCGGCGAGGCGCTGCACCTCGCCGTAGAGGCGGCGGCGCTCGCCGCGATCCTCGGTGGCACGGGCGGCCGTGAGGAGCGCGTCCATCGCCGGGTTCGCGTAGGCGCCGCGATTGACGCCGGCGGGCGGCAGCATGGTCGAGTGGAAGATGCGGTAGTAGACGTCGGGGTCGCGGACGCCGACCCAGGCGAGCGCAGTAGAGCTCGAAGTTGCCGCGCCGTGATGTCGGCGTAGAAGGTCGCCCACTCGTAGCTGCGGACGTCGAGGCCGAGGCCGAAGCGGCCGAGGTCGTGCTGGAACACCTCGGCGATCCGGCGCCGGAGCTCGACGGTCGAGGTCTTGTAGGAGAAGCGGCGGAGCGCCGCGTCGACCTCCGGCCCGAGACCGGCGGCGCGCAGCAGCTCGCGGCGCGCGCTCGGGGTCGTAGGGGTGGCGGACGACCGCGCCGTCGTACGCCCAGTGCGACGGGGCAGGAGGCCGGTCGCGCGTCGTCGCGGTGTCGCGCAGCAGGTGGTGCACGATCGCCTCGCGGTCGATGCCGTGCGGCGAGCGCCTGCGCGCACGCGACGATCGGCGAGCCGCGGATCACGGAGGTTCATGCCGAGGTACTGGAAGGTCGTGCCCGGCGAGACCACGAGCTCGAGCTCGGAGCGGGCGGCGAGCCAGGGAGGAGATCGGGATCGAGCGCGTTCTGCGACCAGGTGGACGCTGCCGCTGGCGAGCTCGAGGGCGCGGCACGACGCCGTCCGGCACGACCTGGAAGCGCAGGCGCGCGATCTGACGGCGGACCGCCGATGGCGCCGGCGTGCGGCACGAGGTCGATGCCGCCGCCGTCGAGGACCGCGTCGACCCGGAACGGCCCCGCTGCCGACCACCTCGGCGGGCGGGATCGGCCCGTGCGCGGTCAGGCGGGCCGGCAAGATCCCGAGGTTGGTGGTCTCGAGAAACGGCGCCGACGACCTCGCGCAGGCGAAAGATCACGGTCGCGCGGGTCGAGGACGTCGATCGCCGCGATCGCGCGCCAGCGCCTCGCGCTTGGGCGAGCGCGAGGGCCGGGATCGAGGACCGAGCGGTACGTGGCGGCGACGTCGGCGGCGGTGACCGGGGTGCCGTCGTGGAAGCGCGCGCTCGGGACGGAGCGTGAAATGCGTATTCGAGCGGCGCAGGATGCGCGCCAGTCGGCGAGCGCCGGGACGCTCTCGCCGCGCGCGTCGCTCGTCGTGAGCCCGTCAGTCACGAGCGTCGGCGACCAGCGACGAGTTGGCGTCGGTCGTGAAGCGCGGATCGAGCACCGCCGGGGCGCTCTCGAGCGCCACGACGACGGTCGCGGGCGGGGCGCGTCCGGTCGCGTGGCAACATGGCAAGGCGCAGCAGCAGGCCAGTGCGACGAGGAGACGGGCGGTCGGCGCGCCGGTCACGCGCCGCGACGCGCGCCAGGACGCGCGCGCCGCGCGCGATTCGAAACCGCGTTGACACCTTTTTCGGCCGTGCCATACGATCGTGCGTCGTGATGGTGAACGAGGAACGCATCGTGATCGTGCCGTAGTCTGCGACTCTCGTTCTGCGCGTCGCTGCGTGGTGCTCGGCATCGCGCGTGCCGCGCGCGGCGGCCTCGCCGACGTTTCCCGAGCCGGCGGCGCTCCGCACGCAGGTCAAGTTCTGGCAGAAGATCTTCGGCGTCTACTCCCAGCACCAGATCGTCTTCCACGACCCCGAGAACCTCGCCCGCGTCTACAGCGTCCTCGACTTCCGCGATCGCGCCGCGGCGGGCGACAGCCAGCTCGTGCTCGACGTCGTCGAAGCGCGACGCCATCGTGCGAGGAGCGGCAGCGCATCCGCGAGGTGCTCCTCCGTCTCGACGCGCGTCAGGGCAACACCGGCGGCCTCGACGACGAAGAGCGGAAGGTATGGGACCTCTTCGGCAAAGACAAGGATCCGCGGCGCTTCGCGCGCGGCCGCCGACCCCGCGCGCATCCGGACCCAGCGCGGTCTGCGCGAGCGCTTTCGCGGAGGGCGTCCGGATCTCGCGGCGCTACCTCGGCGAGATGGAGGAGGTCTTCCGGCGCGAGGGCCTGCCGACCGAGCTCACGCGCCTGCCGCTCGTCGAGTCGTGCTTCGACATCGAGGCGTACTCGAAGGTCGGGGCCGCCGGCATCTGGCAGTTCATGCCGTCGACGGGACGGAACTACATGTCGATCGGCGGGCGTCGTCGACGAGCGCCGCGATCCGCTGCGCGCGACGCGCGGCGCGCGCGCTCCATCTGAAGGAGAACTACGAGGTGCTCGGCAGCTGGCCGCTCGCGATCACCGCCTACAATCACGGCCGCGCCGGCATCGCGCGCGCCGTCCGTGAGACCGGCAGCTCCGACATCGGCGTCATCGTCAAGCGCTACCGCGGTCCGCTCTTCGGGTTCGCCTCGCGGAACTTCTACGCCGAGTTCCTGGCCGCGCTCGCGGTCGAGCGCTGCGTACAGGACTACTTCGGCGACCTCGAGTTCGACGCGCCCGTTCGCGGGCGACGAGATCCAGCTCTCCGACGCGCTCGGCGGCCACGTCGCGGCGCGCTGCGCCGACATTCCGCCCGAGCAGCTCGCGGCGCTGAACCCGGCCGTCGACAGCGCCGTGTTCCGCGGCGACGGCAACATCCCGCGCGGCTACCTGCTGCGCGTCCGCCCGGCACCGGCGGGCGCGTTCCAGCAGCGGCTGGCGCAGATCGCCTCCGATGCGCGCGTGGTCGCCGTCGACGCCGAGCCGCGGCACGCCATGCGAGCGGCACGAGCGTGCGGTCGGCGACGCGCAGCCGCGGCGCAGCGACGAGCCAGATCGCGGCGACCGCCGTATCGCACCCACACGGTCACCCGCGGCCAGACGCTCTCGAACATCGCCGAGCAGCTACCGCGTCCCGCTCACCAAGCTGCGGAGCGCGAACCGCCTGCGCGGCAACTCGGTGAAGGCCGGCCAGGTCCTGAAGATTCCCGCCGGCTGACGTTCCGCGCAGTCCTTTCTACAAAGGACGAGCCCGACGCGCCGGCGCGCCGGCGACCCGCGGTGCCGACGCCGCGTGCCCTCCGGTCACGGCACCGACCTTGCAGCAGCACATGCCGACGTCATGCCGCCTTCCGTCCCGCTCCGTGCTGCTTTGCGCGCTACCCGACCCGGCCTCGGTTGGTCGACGCCCGCGATCTCCGGCCGGCGCGCGGTGCGAGGCCGCGGACGTCGCCGGATGCGTGCACGGTCTGCGGCGCGGCCGCGCGCTCGACGATCCTGACGCGCCGAGGCGATCGCGCCATCAGCTCGCGTGGCTCGAGAGCTTTCACGCGCGGCGGTTGCGGACGGCAGCTCGGGCCGGCGGCGCTGCCGCGCTCGAGGACCGGGCGCGCTTCACGCAGGACGACCCGCGCGCGATCGTCGGCTGTCGTGCGTGCGGCCTCGTGTTCCGCCATCCGCGGCGCGCTGCCGTTGCGGTCGAGCGCGACTATGCCGCCGATCGCTACGGCGTGACGCGCTTGGAGCGCTCTTCGCCGATCGCAGGCGGCGGCCGTACGATGCCAAGATCGCCACGCTCGCCGCTGGCTCGGCGAGCGGCGGCAGCCCCGCGTGCTCGAGGTCGGGAGCTTCGTCGGCGGCTTTCTCGCCGCGGCAGGCGCCCGCGGGATGGGACGTGCGCGGCGTCGATCCCGGCGAGGAGGTCGTGGCGTTCTGTCGGACGCGCGGGCTCGCCGGTCGAGCGCGGGACGCTCGAGACGTGCGCGCTGCGCGCCGGCGAGCGTCGACGCGCGTCGTCGTCGTGGAACACGTTCGACCAGATCGCGACGCCCGCGCCCGACGCTCGCGGCGGCGGCACGCGCCGTCCGCGCCGGCGGCCTCCTCGCGCTGCGGGTGCCGAACGGCCGCTACTTCGCCGACGCCATCGCGCGTCTCGGGCACGACGGCGAGCTCCGCCGGCGGTACCGGCTCCTGGCGCTCGCGTGGAACAACCTGATCGGCTTTCCCTATCTGCACGGCTACTCGGTCCGGACCCTCGATCGTCTGGTCGCGCCGTACGGCTTCGAGCGCGTCGCCGCGGAGTCCGACACGCTGCTCCCGCTCGCCGACGCCGACACGCGGCCGTGGGCGGCGCTCGAGGAGCGCGTGGTGAAGGCGGCGTGCCGCGTCGGTGTGGAGCCGCCAGATCCGGGACCGGCGCGCGTCGTCGGCGGCGCCGTGGCTCGACGTCTACTACCGCTGGCTCAGCGGCTCGCGCGCGCTGAGGCGCCGCACGTTCCACTCGTCGCGTGGCGCTCGGCACGAGGCGCCGACCTTGGCCACGATCTCGCCGTGCTCAGGATCCGTCAGCGTGACGCGTCAGTCGGCTTGCGATGCCGCGCGCTCGGCGGCGCGCTCGCGCCTGCGCGCTCACGCTCGTACGCGCCAGCGCGCGAGCCGACGGTGGTCGCGTAGGCGTGGGTGAACTCCGCGCCGAGGAAGAACACCTGCGCCGAGTAGTAGACCCAGACCAGGATCACGACGAGCGACCCGGCGGCGCCGTACACCGACGCCGACGCTGCTGCGTGCCGAGGTAGCGTGCGAGCGCCCGCTGGCCGACCGTGAACAGCGACGGCCGTCACGAGCGCGCCGACCGCGACGTCGCGCCAGGCGACCGGGGTCTCGGGCAGCACCTTGAAGATCATCCCGAACATGAGCGCGCTCATCGAGGATCGCGAGCACGTCGTGGCGTGAACGAGCAGCGTGCTCGCCGAGCCAGTCTGCACCGCGGCGGCGACGGCGCATGCAGCACGAGCGACACGATGAGGAGGAAGCCGATGCCGACGACGAGCGCGAACGAGCGCAGGCGCGCGCGCAGGACGACGCGCTCATGCCGGCCGTCGCGCGGCGGGCACGCGCCAGATGCCGTTCAGGCCCGACTGCAGCTCGCTGAAGACCGCGGTCGCGCCGAGCACGATCGTGACGAGGCTCGGTGAGCGGCGGCGAGCGCAGCCGGCGCCCGGACGCCGGGCGCCGTCGAGGAGCGCGGCGACGGCCTGCGCCGCCGTCGGCGCCGATCACGCGCGCGATCTGCTCGACGATCTGCCGCTCCGGCCGCGCGCCGGAGTCGACGACGAGGCCGGCGACCGCGATCACGACGATCAGGAACGGCGCCAGCGAGAAGACCGTGTAGTACGCGAGCGCCGCGCCGAGGCGCATCGCGTTGTCGTCGCACCAACTCTGCAACGTGCGGCCGAGCAGCTGGCCGAGCGCGCGCACGGCAGCGCGGCTATAGCCGACCGCGCCGGCGCGTGCACGAGCGTCGCGCCCGGCACGTGCGATCCGCGACCAGCGTCGCGGCTCAGTGCGTGCGGTGCGGTGGACGGTGCCGCGCCAGGCGCCCGTCTCGCTGCCGAGCGACTCGATGAACTCCTTGAAGCGCTGCAGATCGCCCTTCACCCGCAGGCTCACGGCGCCGATGCGCGTCGCCGACGTTCTCGATCACGCCCTGCGGATCGTAGTCGATCTGCAGCATGACCCGCGTCTTGTCGTCGGCGAGGCGATGGAAGGTCACGACGCCCGGCGTTCTTGGCGCCGGTCACGCTGTGCCAGGCGATCCGCATGTCGGGGACCTGCTCGGTCGATCTCGGCCTCCCAGCTCTCGTCGACGCCGCCGATCTCCGAGCGCCACAGGAGCCGCGTGTCGCTCAGCTGGCGTACCTCGACGACGCCGTCCATGAACTTCGGGAACTCCTCGAACTGCGTCCACTGGTTGTAGGCGGTCCGCACCGGGACCTCGACGTCGATGGATTGCTCGATGGTGGACATGGCTCCTCCTTCGAAGAGTTCGATGTCGAAGGGGCAGCAAGTTCAGTGCCGGCGGCAGCGGCGAGTCACGCGGTCGAGCGCGCGCCGCTTTGCAGAAGCACCGCGATGCACGTGCACATCCTGCCGAGCGCTTGCGCGCCTGCGCCGCCGGATCCGCCTTGAGCGACAGGGCGGCCGATAATAGGGTGGCCGAGGCGTGCAGTATTACCCGGCCTATCTCGAGCTGCGTGGGCATCCGTGCGTCGTGATCGGGGGCGGGAGATCGCGGAGCGGAAGGTCACGACCCTCCTCGACGCCGGCGCCCGCGTGACGGTCGTGAGCCCGACGCTGACCGCGGCGCTCGCGGCGCTCGCCGACACCCACGAGATCGTCCACCACCCGCGTGCCTACCGGCACGGCGATCTCGCGGGCGCCTGGCTCGCGCTACGCCGCGACCGGCGACGACGCGGTCCACGCCGCGATCGCCGCCGAGGCCGCCGAGGCGCGCGTGTTCCTGAACGTCGTCGACCGGCCGCGCGCTCTGCAGCTTCATCGTGCCGGCGATCGTCCGCCGCGATGCCGGTCGCGATCGCGGTCTCGACCGGCGGGCGCGAGCCCGGCGCTCGCCAAGCGGCTCGCGCCGCGAGCTCGACGGCGATCGATCGGACCGGAATGGGGCCTCGCCGCGCGCGTGCTCGGGACGCTCCGGACGCGGCTCGGCGGCGACGCGGCGGCGCGCGCCCGCATCTTCACGGCGCTCGCCGACGAGCCGCTGCTCGCGGCGCTCCGCGCGCGGCGACGCCGCCCGCGTCGACGCGCTCCTCGCGCGAGCACGTCGGTCGCGGCGACGACGCTCGCCGACCTCGGCATCGCGCTCGACGGGCGGGAGCGCGCTAGCGCGATGGATCTCGTGCTCCTCAAGATCGCGCTCGTCGCGTACCTCGCCGCCGCCGTCGGTCTCGAGCCTGCACCTCGCTGAGCCTGCGACCGGTCGCGCGGCGCGCCGGCACCGTCGCGCTCGCGACCGCGTTCGCGGCGCACGGCGCGAGCATCCTGCTGCGCTCGCTCGCCGCCGGCCATCCGGCGTTCACGACCGAGTACGAGGCGCTCTCGTTCTTCGCGTGGCTGACCGTCGGCGTCTACCTCGGTGTGCAGGCGCGCTATCGCCTGCCGGCGGTCGGCGCGGTGGTGGCGCCGCTCGCGTTCACGGTGACGCTCGCGTCGTTCGCGTTCTACGCCGGCGTCCGCGAGCTGCCGCCGAATCTCCGCAGCGCCTGGCTGCCGGTGCACGTCACGCGCGGCGTTCCTCGGCAACGCCGTCCTGGCGCTCGCGTTCTGCGTGAGCCTCGTCTACCTCTTCCACGAGCGCCAGTTGAAGGAGAAGCGCATCGGCGCGCTCGACGCGCCGCCTGCCGTCGCTCGAGGCGCTCGACACGCTCAACTATCGCGCGCTCGCCTGGGGCTTTCCGCTCCTCACGCTCGGCATCGTGACCGGCGCGCTCTTCGCCAAGCACACGTGGGGTCGCTTCTGGTCGTGGGACGAGCGCGAGATCTTCTCGCTCATCACCTGGGTGCTCTACGCCGGGCTGCTCGAGGCGCGCATGGTCGCGGGCTGGCGCGGGCGGCGCGCCGCCACCGTCACGATCGTCGGCTTCGCCGTGCTGTTCGTGTCGTTCGTCTTCGGCCACATGATCTTTCCCGGGAAGCACGGCGGGAGCTTCGACTGACGTGGCGCGCGACCTCCTCATCGTCGGCGTGAACCACCGCACCGCGCCGGTCGCGCTGCGCGAGCGGCTCGGCGTTCCGGACGCGGCGCTGCCGCGCGGCGCTCGCCGAGCTGAAGGCGCGTGCCGGCGATGCACGAGGCGGCGATCCTCTCGACCTGCAACCGCGTCGAGGTCGTCGCCGGCATCTGCGAGCCGCCAGCGGTCGTCACGGCCGCCGTCGAGGCGTTCCTCGCGCGCGCGCGCGGCGATCGAGCGCACGGCCTTCGCGCCGCATCTCTACGTCCACCACGGCCGCGACGCGATCCGCCATCTCTTCCGCGTCGCGGCGAGCCTCGATTCGATGGTGGTCGGCGAGCCGCAGATCCTCGGGCAGATGAAGGAGCAGTACGTCGACGGCGGCCGGTGGCCGGCACCTCGGGCCCGGTGCTGCACAAGGCCTTCCACCGCGCGTTCACGGTCGCCAAGCGCGTCCGCACCGAGACCGGCATCGCCGAGCAAAGCGGTGTCGGTGGCGTCGGTCGCCGCGGATCTGACGCGCACCATCTTCGAGACGCTCGACGACAAGACGGTGATGCTGATCGGCGCCGGCAAGATGAGCGAGCTCGTCGCGCGCCATCTGAAGGCGCGCGGCAGCGGCGCGCATCATGGTCGACGACGCGCACCTTCGATCACGCGGTCGAGCTGGCGCGCGAGTTCGGCGGCCTCGCCGGTCCCGTTCGAGCGCCTCGGCGAGTACCTGAAGCACGCCGACATCGTGATCGGCTCGGCGGGCGCGGCCGATCATCTGCTCGGGCCGAGCGTCGTGCAGGAGGTCCTGCGGGCGCGCAAGCAGCGGCCGATGTTCTTCATCGACCTCGCGCGTGCCGCGCAACTTCGATCCCGCGATCAACGACCTCGACAACGTCTACCTCTACGACATGGACGACCTCGCGCAGACGAGCGCCGATCAACGCCGGCGAGCGCGAGCGCGAGGCGCTGCGCGCCGAGGCGATCGTCGAGGGCGAGGCCGATCGCTTCGTGGCGCTGGCTCGGCGGGCTCGAGGTGGTGCCGACGATCGTCGCGCTGCGCGACAAGATCGAGGCCATCCGCCGCGGCCGAGCTCGAGAAGGCGCTCGCCTCGCTGCAGGATCAGGCGCCGCGCCATCGCGCGCTCCTCGACGCGCTCACCTCGTCGATCGTCAACAAGATCCTGCACGCGCCGCTCGCGTCGCTGAAGCGCGAGAGCGCGGCCGACGACGCCGACCTGGCCGCGAGCGTCGCGGCGGCTCTTCGACCTCGAGCTCGGCGACGATCCGCGCCGCGCGACCCGGAGGACGACGAGTGAGTGCGGCCGCGGAGGCGCGACCGCGCCGCTCCGCCTCGGGACCCGCGGCAGCGCGCTCGCGCTCCGGCAGTCCGAGCATCGTCGCGGCCGCGATCGAGCGGCGCGGGACGCCGGTCGAGCTCGTCACGATCCGCACGAGCGGCGACGTCGCGACCGGCAGCCTCGCCGCGCTCGGCGGCAAGGGCCTCTTCGTGAAGGAGATCGAGGAGGCGCTGCTGCCGGCATCAGATCGATCTCGCGGTGCACTCGTTGAAGGACATGCCGGCCACGTTGCCGCACGGGCTCGACGCTGGTGGCGACGCCGCGCGCGCGCCGACCCGCGCGACGTGCTGATCTCGGCGGCGGGCACGGCGATCGCGGATCTGCCCGGCGGGCACGCGCGTCGGCACCTCGAGCCTGCGCCGCCGCGCGCAGCTGCTCGCGCTCCGGTCCGACGTCGCGCGTCGTCGACATGCGCGGCAACGTCGATACGCGGCTCCGCAAGCTCGCGAGCGGCGAGGTCGACGCGATCCTGCTCGCGGCGGCCGGGCTCGCGCGGCTCGGGCTCACGCCGGCGGGCGTCGGTGGCGCTCGCGCCCGAAGGACTTCGTGCCCGCGATCGGTCAGGGCATCCTCGGCGCTCGAGGCGCGCGCCGACGACGCCGCGCGTGCACGCGATCGTGCGCGGCGCTCGACGATCCGGCGACGCGCGCGGCGGCGACCGCGGAGCGGCGCGTTCCTCGCCGCGATCGGCGGCGATTGCCACACGCCGCTCGCGGCGCACGCGGTCGTCGACGGCGACCGCTGGCGATGCGCGCGCTCGTCGCCGAGCTCGACGGCCGCGAGATCGTCGGCGACGTGTCTCGAGGGCCGGTCGCGCCGGCGGCGCGAGATCGGCACGACGGATCGCCGCGGCGTCTCCTGTCGCGCGGCGCGGCCGCGCTCATCGCGCGCGCGCGAGCGCCGGGTACGCATGACGGCGAACGTCGGACGCGTGAGCCTGGTCGGCGCCGGGCCCGGCGATCCCGGCCTCCTCACGCTGCACGGCCGGCGCTGCCTCGAGGGCGCCGACGTCGTCATCTACGACAACCTGAGCAACCCCGATCTCCTCGCCTTCACGCGCCGCGACTGCGAGATCGTCTTCACCGGCAAGCACGGGAGCGGCGTGCGCCTCACCGCAGGAGCAGATCTCGGCGACGATGCTCGCGCACGCGCAAGGCCGGTCGCTGGGTCGTGCGGCTGAAGGGCGGCGATCCCTTCGTCTTCGGGCGCGGCGGCGAGGAGGCGCTCGAGTGCGTGCGCGCCGGCATCCCGTTCGAGATCGTGCCCGGCGTGACCGCCGCGGTCGCGGCGCCGGCCTACGCCGGCATCCCGCTCACCCATCGCGATCATGCGTCGGTCGTGAGCTTCGTGACCGGGCACGAGGCCGAGCGCGGACCGGCGGCGGCGTGCCCGTGGGAGGCGCTCGCGCGTCAGGGCGGCACGATCGTGCTCTACATGAGCGTCCTGCAGCTCGCGGCGAACCTCGCGAGCCTGATCGGCGGCCGGGCTCGCGCCGACGACGCCGGCGGCGGCGATTCGCTGGGGCACGACGCCGCGCCAGCGCGTCGTGATCGGGACGGTCGCGACGCTGCCGGGTCTCGTCGCCGCGGCCGGGCTCCGGCCGCCGGCGCTGATCGTGATCGGCGACGTCGTCGGCCTGGCGCCCGAGCTCGCGTGGTTCGAGCGCCGGCCGCTCTTCGGACGCCGCATCGTGGTGACGCGCCCGCGCGGGCAGGTGCAGGCCTTCGCGGCGCTCCTCGAGGCCGAAGGCGCCGAGGTCGTCGTCGCTGCCGACCATCGCGCCCGAGCCGCCGGCGAGCTTCGCCGCCTTCGACGCCGCGCTCGCCGACCTCGGCCGCTACGCCTGGCTCGTGCTCACGAGCCCGCACGGCGTCGAGGTGTTCTTCGATCGCCTGCGGGCGCTCGGACGCGACGTCCGCGAGCTCGCCGGCGTCGCGATCGCGGCGATCGGACCCGCGACGGCGGCGGCGTCATCGCGGCTCGCGGCCTGAACGTCGCGCTCACGCCGCGCGAGTATCGGGCCGAGGCCGTCGCCGACGCGCTCGTCGCGCGCGGGGTCGCGGGAAGCGGCGTGTTGCTGGCGCGCGCGCGCGGGCGCGCGCACGCGTGCTGCCCGAGCGCTTGCGTGCCGCCGGCGCGCTCGTCGACGACGTCGCCACGTATCGCACCGTCGTGCCGCCCGAAGCCGCGAACGCGCCGGCGCTCTTCGCCGGCGATCGCCGTCCCGATCTCGTCACGTTCACGAGCTCGAGCACGGTCACGAATTTCGCGCAGCTCTTTGCCGGTCGCGACCTCGCGGACGCGTGCTCGCCGGGGTGGCGGTCGGCTGCATCGGTCCGGTGACGGCCGGCGACGGCGCGCGACCTCGGCCTCAGCGTCGACGTCGAGCCCGCCGAGTACACGGTGCCCGCGTTCGCGGCGGCGATCACGACGTATTTCGCCGGGCGGCCACGGACACCGTGAGTCGACTCGAAGGTCGGAGGCGCTTACCGACGGCGTCGGGCTCGGGCTCAGCAGCTGTCGTGAGCTCGTGACGCTCATGGGTGGACGCATCACCTTGACCAGCGCCGGGCTGGAGCGAGGAACCGAGGTGCGCTTCACGCTCCCCGAGTCACCGGCCGAGGCGCGTAGAGCCGCGAATCCTTGACAACTTCGGCGCGGAATCAGTAGGAAGGCGCCGTTCTGCGGCGCGTGGTGGCGGTCTGGAGAAGGGTCGGGGTCGATGCCTGAGAAGATAGACGAGGCGGATTACACCCGTCGGGGCACCCTCAAGGTCGAGCAGCCGGTCGAGCTTCCCGCGGTCGTCGACGTGTTCGTCGCCGGCGGGGACCGGCCGGCACCGCGGCGGCGGTGCGCTGCAAGGAGCTCGGGCTCTCGTGCCTGGTCGTCGACTACGACGACCTCATGAAGCGCATCCGCGACTATCCGAAGGAGAAGCAGATCCTTCCGAGCTACGGCGGCGGCGACAAGCTGCAGTTCCCCGCCGGCGGTCCGATGCTCGCGGCCCTCGCCTTCGACGACATCGACAAGGACGATCTCGTGAAGGTGTGGAAGGGCAAGTACAAGGAGTACGGCATCGCCGCGAAGATCGGCCACGAGTTCACCGGGGTCGAGCCGCAGCGCCGACGGGACGTGGAGCGTCCGCACCTGGAACCACCGCACCGGCGAGGAGGAGCGCTATCCGGCGAAGAACGTGCTGCTCGCGATCGGCGCCGGCGTCCCGCGCCGGTTCGACATCCCCGGCAACACCGACGGGATCGCCTTTCGCCTCGACGACGCCAAGCGACTACGTCGGCGGCCCGGCGCTCGTCATCGGCGGCGGCACGTCGGCGGCCGAGGCCGTGATCGCGATCTCCGGCGCCAAGATGGCGGCCGAGGACCAGACGGCGGTCTATTGGTCGTATCGCGGCGGCAGCATGCCGAAGGTGTCGAAGGCGCTTTCCGACGTGTTCTTCGGCGCGTACGTCGGGAACGGCAACGTGCGCTATCTGGCGTTCTCCGAGCCGGTCGGGGTCGTGACCGCCGACGACAAGCAGGAGTACTTGTCGGTCCGCACCGACCGGAAGGCGGCGCCGGACCGGCCGGCCGAAACCGGTGCACCTCGAATTCGTGAAGGACCAGGTCGTCGCCTGCATCGGCGAGGACCTCCCCGTGACGGTTGCTGCAGGGGAGCGGGATCAAGATCCCGCTCATGAACAACCGGCCGCTCATGCTGGTGAACCACGACGGCGAGGTGTCGCTGCCGGGCGTGTTCCTGGTGGGCGACGCGCGCGGGCCCAAGTACCTCCGCTGCAAGGACTTCAACGACTCGACCTCGTACGAGCAGGTCGTCGAGAAGCGCAACATCAAGGCCGCCATGGTCGACGCCGTGAAGGCGATCGAGGTGATCGCGGCGCGTGCGGGCATGGTGGTGCCGAAGGCCGAGGTCGCGCCGGTCGTCGCGGCGACCGCCGCCGCCGGCGGCGCCGAAGGCGACCGTCGTGCCGCCGACCCGTCGCAGCCGGCGGACGCCAAGCGGCCCGCGAGCGAGGTCCAGCTCGTGAGCCTGCATCCCGACGACTCGCCGGAAGAGACCTTTCCGCTCGTCGAAGGATCAGGTCGCGATCGGCCGGCGCGCGCCGAGATCGCCTGCGCCGACGACGTCTACATGGCCGACACGCACGCCGTTCTCGCCCGTCGCGGCGACGGCTACGCGCTCGAGGACAAGAGCGGCGGCTCGGGAGTGTGGCTCCGCGCCAAGGGCGTCGCCGGCCGGCCCGCTCGGCGAGAACGATCTGGTGTGGATCGGCGCGCAGATCTTGATGGTGGCGAAGCAGGGCGGCGGCTTCGCCGTCACCCACTACAACGGCGAGGGCGTGCAGCAGCAGACCTACCCCATTCCCGAGAAGGGCCTCATCATCGGTCGCGCACCGAGCCGGTCTCGCTGGATCGTTCGGATCTCAGCCTGTCGCGCCGGCACGCCCAGTTCCGCATCGAGGGCGGCAAGCTCGGAGTCTTCGACCTCGGGAGCAAGAACGGCACGTACGTGAAGATGATGGCGACGAGCCAGCTCGCCAACGGCGACGAGTTCCGCGTCGCGAGCAAGCGCTTTCGCTTCGAGCAATTCGCCCCGATCTCGAAGCTCGCCGCGAGCGACGTCGTCGTCGAGGCGCCGGCCGGTCGCGCCAGTACCCACTGCTCCGGTTCCGCCGGTAGCCGCAGCGCCGGCGGCGGCACCCGCGAGCGCTCCGGCGGCAGCGCCGGCCGCCGGCGGCTCTCGCGGCGGCGCTCAACTACAACGAGTACGCGCTCAACATCGCGGTCGCGCCGGACCAGGATCTCCTGCACGCCTACTTCCACGAGCTCGTCGTGCGCTTCCCCGACTGCAAGGTCGGCAAGGACGGCGCCCCGCGCGATCATCACGAGGAACCGCTCGATTGGGAGTGCAAGATCGGCCAGTGCGGGCTCTGCGCGGTCGAGATCGTCGAGGGCGCGGAGAACTTCGTACCGCCCGATCCGGGCGGCATGGAGACGTCCCACGATCGAGAAGGTGCGGCAGCTCGATTGGGATCCGAAGAAGTATCGGCTGGCGTGTGTCGCGAAGATCAAGGGTCCCGTGAAACTCACGATTCCACCCGCCTGAGCGCGGACGTTGGAGGGTGGCTGCATGCGGAGAGCGGCGATGAATGCGAAGACGGCCGGGGGCGGCGTGCGGCGGCGGTGCTCCTGGCGCTCGCGATCGCGGCGTGCGGCGGCGGCGCAGGGCAGGGCGAGAGCCGGCCGGGTGACGGGCCCCTGAACTCCGACACGTCACCGCTGCTCGAGCGCGACGAGGTACGCGTCCATCATGGAGCATGCGGCGCGCGCCGTGGACCGCGACGTGCTCGTCGCCGTGACCGACCGCCGCGGCGTGATCCTCGGCGTCGCCGCGAACTTCGACTTGCCGGCGGGCACGACGTGCACGGAGCCGTTCCCGGCGCCCGGCACCGACTGCGACACCGCCAATCTCGCCGTGCAGCTCGCGCGCACCGCCGCGTTCTTCAGCGCCGATCAGACGCCGCTCACCTCGCGCTCGGTCCGCTTCATCAGCGGCGAGCACTTCCCGCCGCGGATCGAAACTCCGGCGCCGCCGCGCTCTTCGGCATCGAGAACACCAACCGCGGGTGCAGCTTCGACGCCGCCCTCGACGACGCGCTCTTCAACACCGGCAAGGTCGTGCCGCGCGCGCGCAGCCTGGCGGCGACGCTCGCCGATCTGAACGGGGCGGCGCCGCTCGCGTGCGAGAGCGGCGGCAGCCGCGACGGGCTGCAGCGAGCGGCATCGCCACGCTCCCCGGCGGTGTGCCGATCTTCAAGGGCATCAAGCGCCTCGGCCAGGACGAATTCGAGGCGGCCGCCATGCCGGGGGCATCGGTGTCGCGGTCCGCGGAATCAACCCGCCACCCGACCCGGTCGCGGCCTTCGACAGCCCGTCCGTGCTGCGACGTCAGGACGGGGATCCCGATCTCGATGTCGGCGAGTTCGCGGCGCGCGCGTTCACCGGCGATCGAGGCGAAGCGCTTCGTGCCGACGATCGTGAAGAAGGGGATCACGAACATCTGTCTCAACACCGCCATCACGCCGCCCGCATGCTGCAGCGCGTCCCGAGCCGTGCTCGTTCAGCATCCTGCCGCTGCCGATCGATCGCGACGCGAACTTCGATCCCGTCATCTTCATCGACGGCATCGAGGTGGCCGAAGTCGCGGACGACCCGGACGTCGACCGAGAACGCTGGAGCCCGGTGCCTGACGGCAGCTCCGGTTCATCCTCGATCCCGCCAAGGCGCCGGCCGCCGGCATCGTGCCGCGCGAGTTGCCTGGTCGGTCCGCTCGATGCTGCGACGCCCCGTCGGCGCCGCGCCGCTCACCGCCGCCGAGGTGCAGACGATCCTCGAGGCGGCGCGGACCACGGCGCTCAAGACCCGCGGCGCGCATTCGTCTCCCGCTCGAGCAGCGGACCGCGATGATGATCGCCGTCTCCGACACCAACGGCAAGCTGCTGGGGCTCTTGCGGATGGACGACGCGACGGTGTTCTCGATCGACGTCGCCGTCGCGAAGTCGCGAAACGTCGTCTACTTCAGCAGCCCCAACATCGATCCGATCGACACGATCGACACGCCCGCGGTCGGCGACGAGCGCGGCGACGGCGTTCGCGGCCGGCACCGCGATCACCAACCGCACGTTCAGCTTCGGCGCGCAGCCGCTCTTCCCGTCGGGCATCGACGGCTCGGATCCAGGTCCGTTTCGCCGCGTCTTCCTGTACGATTCGGCGACGCCGTGCACGAACGGCAGCGAGCCGGCCAACGGCCGCCAGAACGGCATCGTCTTCTTTCCGGGCAGCGCGCCGCTCTATCGGAACGGCGTCATGATCGGCGGACTCGGTGTCAGCGGCGACGGTGTCGAGCAGGACGACATCGTGACCAACGGCGGCGCCAACGCGTCGCCCGGCTTCGAGCCGCCGTCGGAGATCCGCGCCGATCAGCGTGTTCGTGCGCGGCGTGCGACTGCCGTACCTCAAGTTCAACCGACAGCCGAACCAATAGACGCCGGCGCCACTGGCGGGAGATGGAGCTCGCGAGCACGCACCATGACGAAGGACGGCGACGAGAAGGGGCTGGACGAGCACACGCGGATCGGCGTCGCGCCGACGCCGAAGCTCCCGGTACCCCGGCGCCGGCGACGCCTCCGCCCGCCGCGCCCGCGCCGCCCTCCCTCGAGGAGCACACGCGCGTGCAGGGAGCGCCGCCGCCCATCGGCACCACGCCCGCCGGCGGCGCCGCCGGCAGCCGCGAGCCCGCCGCCGAGCCTCGACGAGTCCACCCACCTCGCGGCGAAGCCGCCGCCGCCCAAGGTGCCGGCCGCGCCGCCGCCGAGTGGACCCACGCCGCCGCCGACGACACCGGGAACGACGGAGCCGCGTGCCGCGGTGCCGCCACCTCTCCCGCGGGCGGTGGCGACTTCACCGAGCACACGATCTTGCTCTCGACTTGCAGCCGCAAGCGGTCCCGGCGGCGCGCTTACAGCGCATGCAGCCGCCGGGCCGGTCCGACATCATCACTCTCGATCGCACGCACTATCTGATGGGGCGTCTGCCGTCGTGCGATCTGCGGCTCTACTCGCAGACGGCCTCGCGCGAGCACGCGCAGCTCTCGGCTCGAGCCGGGCGGTGGTACCTCACGCCGGTCACCGGAAAGGTCGTTTTGGTGAACGGCACACAGGTGAAGGAGGAAGTCCCATTGACGCACAAGATGCGACTCCAGCTCGGAGGCGACGAGCTGCTCTTCCTCGACGAGAGCGGGACGCCGGCGGCGCAAGCGGGCCGGCGATCGGCAGAGCTCTCGATGGGATCGATCTCGGCGGCAATCGCTGGTGGCTTCTCGCGATCGCTCTCGGGGTGCTGGCGGCGGTGCTGTGGCTGTGGGCGGTACGGTGATGACGGCGCACGTGCGGGAACGTTTCCGCCTGCTGGCGATCGTCGCTTGCGATCGGATTCATCGCCGCGACCTCCGCCGTCGCCGAGGAGCCGATGCGCGATACGCGCTCCTCCGAGGTGCAGGCGGCCGCCGACCTGCCGCCCGCGTCGCCGATCGACGACCGCTGGACGCTCGAGCTGCCGCCCTACCAGTTGAACGCGAAGGGCCACTGGTGGGACCCGTACAACCAGAACGTCCTGAAGGGCGACTACCCGATCCTCGGCGAAGACATCTTCCTGAAGCTGACCGGCATCTCGAAGACCAACATCGAGGGCCGCTCGGCGCCCTCACCGAGCGGCGTCTCCGCGGACGAGCCCGCCAGCTTCGACTTCTTCGGCCGCCACAACGCGCTCATCTTCGACCAGAAGTTCGTGACCCGTTTCGAGATGCAGAAGGGGTCGACCGCGTTCAAGCCTTTCGAGTGGCAGATCGTGCTCGAGGGCGTCGGCGACGTCGAACCTGCTCGCGACGCAAGAGAACGGCATCGTCGATCCCGACGTTCGCGACGGCACCGACCGCACGACCACGCACGCGGCGCTGCAGGAGGCGTTCGTCGAGATCCACCTCGTCAACACCTCGGTGAACTACGACTTCATCTCGACCAAGATCGGCCGCCAGCCCTTCAACAGCGACTTCCGGAGCCTGATCTTCTCCGACGTCAACCAGGGCATCCGCTTCTTCGGGTCGGCGAACGCGAACCGCTATCAATTCAATCTGATCTACTTCAACCCGGCCGAGAAGGATACGAACTCCGAGCTCAACACCTTCGGTCTCCGCGACCAGCAGATCGCGATCGGCAACCTCTACATCCAGGATTTCCTGAAGCTCGGCTACACGACCCAGTTCAACCTGCACTACCTGCAGGACGACGGGAAAGACGCCGGCTTCGTCTTCGACAACCAGGGCTTCCTCGTGCGACCCGATCCCGTCGGCGTCGCGCCGCCCGCACAACCTCGACGTCTTCTACCTCGGATGGACCGGCGAGGGGCACCTCGGCTGGGTGAACATCAGCCACGCCTTCTACGAGGCGCTCGGCCACGACACCTCGAACCCGATCGCCGGCGCGGAATACCAGCATCAACGGCGCAGCGCGCGTTCCTCGAGCTCTCGATGGACCGCGATTGGATGCGGTACCAGACCTCCGTCTTCTACTCGTCCGGCGACAGCGATCCGCGCGACGGCAGAGCGACCGGCTTCGACTCGATCCTCGACAACCCGCAGATCATGGGCGGCGGCTTCAGCTACTGGCAGCGACAATCGATCCGCATCACGGATCGCGGCGGCGTCGCGCTCATGCAGCGCAACAGCGTCATCCCCGATCTCCGCAGCTCGAAGATCCAGGGTCAGCCGAACTTCGTGAACCCCGGCATTCTGATGGCGAACGTCGGGGCGACGGCAGACCTCACGCAGAAGGTCAGCCTCGTCGGCAACCTCACCTACATCCGTTTCATCGAACACGGAGCCGCTGCAGATCCTGCTCAAGCAGCCCGACATCCGTCAGGACGTCGGCATCGACATCAGCCTCGGGGTCGAGTACCGGCCGGTCCTCACCAACAACATCATCGTGAAGGGCTTCGGAGCGATCCTGCAGCCGCTCGGCGGCTTCAGCGACATCTACGAGACCAACACGCTCTACCAGGTCGGCACCGAAGTCGTGCTGGTCTTCTGATGGCGCCCATGCGGAGCACGCGACGCGGCATGGGAGGGTGGACGATGCGCGATAGGACGCGATGGCTGAGGCTGGGCACGGCGGCGGTGCTCGCTCTCGGGCTTTGCATGCTCATCGGGCGCGGCGCTGCGCGAGCGGCGGACGAGGCTCGGGCGGCGACAGGGGCGGACGCGGGCCTCGCGGCGGAAGGCTCGGCCGCCGACGCCGGCGCCGAGATCCCCGACAGCGCGCCGAAGCTCCTCCGTCAGACCCAGGCGGAGGCCGACGCCAAGAGCACGGGCTGCCTCTCCTGTCACAACGGCATCGAGCCGATGCACGTCTCGGGCAGGTGAACCTCGGTTGCGTCGACTGTCACGGCGGCAACGTCGGGATCAACGCCGGGAGCGCCACGCCGGGCAGCACCGAGTACGCGGCGGCGCAGCGCGACGCCCACGTGCCGCCGCGCCATCCGAAGGTCTGGCGCGATCAGAAGAACCACGACCGCCTGAGCTCGGCCAATCCCGAGCGCAGCTACACGCTGCTGAACGACGAGTCGCCCGAGTTCATCCGCTTCATCAATCCCGGCGACCTGCGCGTCGCGCGAGCGACCTGCGGCAGCTGTCACGTGAACGAGGTCGGGCAGGTGGAGCGGAGCCTCATGACGACGTCGGCGATGCTCTGGGGCGGCGCCGCGTACAACAACGGCATCGTGCCGGCCAAGCACTACATCACTCGGCGAGTCCTACACGCTCCGACGGTGGTCCCGCAGAAGCTCAACACGGTGCCGCCGCCGACCGCCGAGGAGCAGGCCAAGGGCGTGCTGCCGTTCCTCGTGCCGCTGCCGCCGCTGGAACGTCGCGCAGCCGCCGGATCCGTTGCGCGCCTTCGAGCGCGGCGGTCGCATCGACCGCTCGGTCGTGTCCGAGGTCGGCAACCCGAGACTCGGGCCGTTCCTCGATCTCCCGGCAAGCCCGACATGAAGTTCGGCACGCGCGGGCTCGGCACCGACCTCCGCATCAGCGCGCGGCGTCCTCAACATCCACAAGACGCGCCTGAACGACCCGCACTTGTCGTTCCTCGGCACCAACGACCACCCGGGCGACTACCGCTCGAGCGGCTGCACCGGCGTGTCACGTCGTCTACGCCAACGACCGCGGACCCGCGAGCATCCGGGACCCTACGCCAAGTACGGCCACGACGGCCGCTACCACGGCAAGCGATCCGACCATCCCGAAGGACGAGTCCGGCCATCCGATCGAGCACCGGCTGACGCGCGCGATCCCGACCAGCCAGTGCATGGTCTGCCACATGCACCAGCCGAACGCGTTCGTGAACACCTACCTCGGCTACCAGATGTGGGACTACGAGACCGACGGCGCAGCTGCTCTGGCCCGCAGAGCAGCGCTATCAGACGATCGACTCGCCGACGCCGCTGAACCTCGCGAACTTCGAGCCGATGCACGCGAGCCTCGACCACAACCCCGAGGAAGCGGCCGTGCGCGGTCTCTGGACCGACGAGGACTTCCTCTCCAAGGTCAGCAGCCTCAACACCAAGACCAAGGAGACCACCTTCGCCGACTATCACGGCCACGGCTGGATCTTCCGCGCCGTCTACAGCCAGGACCGCAAGGGCAACCTGCTCGACAAGAACGGCAAGATCGTCGACCCGAACGATCCGACGAAGTTCGACAAGGCGGTGCATCTCGATGGACATCCACGCTCGAGAAGGGCATGCACTGCGTCGACTGCCACTTCCAGCAGGACGTCCACGGCGAACGGCAAGATCTACGGCGAGTATCCCGACGCGGTCGAGATCGGCTGCGTCGACTGCCACGGCACCGTCAGCACGTGGGCGCACGGTCACGACGAGCGGCCCGGCGGCGCCGTCGGGCGGCACCAATCTCCTGACCGGCCTCACGCCCTGGGGCGAGCGGCGCTTCGAGTGGATCGGCGGCGAGCTGATCCAACGCTCGATGCTGAAAGCAGGGCTCGAGTGGGAAGTTCCGCAGGTCGTCGACATCATCGACCCGCTCTCGAAGCACTACAGCGAGAAGGCGCGCCTCGCGAAGACGATGCGGATCGACGGCAAGACCTGGGGCGACGTCCCGGAGAAGACCGACAGCCTCGCGCACGGCAACGACAAGATGGCCTGCATACTCGTGCCACACGTCGTGGGTGACGAGCTGCTTCGGCTGCCACCTCCCGCAGCAGGCGAACTGGAAGATCGCGACAGCAGCACTACGACGGCGGCGAGACCCGCAACTGGACCTCGTACAATCCCGCAGGTGATCCGCCACGACATCTTCATGCTCGGGCGTCACAGCACGGTGAAGAACCACGCGGTCGACGCCGGTGCGCTCGTCGAGCGCGGTCGTCATCAGCACGACCAACGCGAACCGCGAGCGCCAGTACTACCAGCAGCCGACGGTGTCGGCGGAGGGCTTCAGCTCGCAGGCCTTCAACGCCCACTTCGCGCACACGGTTCGCGGCCGCGAGACCCGCCAGTGCGACGACTGCCACGTCTCGAGCAACGGGGACAACAACGCCTGGATGGCGCAGGTGCTCACGCTCGGCACGAACTTCGTCAACTTCGTCGGCCGCTACGCCTGGGTCGGCGAAGCCGAGGAAGGCATCGAGGCGGTCGCCGTCACCGAGTGGGACGAGCCGCAGGCGGTGATCGGCAGCAACCTGCACCGCATGGCGTATCCCGACAACTTCCAGCGCCACCTCGACCACGACCTCGAGCTGCAGGAGGCCTACGAGCACCCCGGCGTCGACCTCACGAGCCGGCAGGTCGACGTGCTGGCGCTCCAGCTGCGCGGCGAGTACCTCTACACGGCCAACGGCCCCGGAGGCTTCCGCGTCTTCGACGTCGCGAACACCGACAACAAGGGCTTCTCGGAGCGCATCATCACCGCTCCGGTCTCGCCGCTCGGCCAGCGCGCGCTACGTCAAGACGCCATTCGCGACCGGCGTCGCGCTGCCGACCAACCAGCCGATCCACTTCGGCCGCGAGCACAATCCGGCGAACGAAGAGCAGCCGATGCACCCGCTCTATCGGTATGCCTACGTGACCGACCGCTACGAGGGTCTCGTCGTCGTCGACGTGGACATGCTCGCCGACGGCGATCCGCTCAACAACTTCCTCGAGCGCGTCGCCACCTTCAACCCCGACGGCGTGCTCGACGGCGCTCGCTACATCACGATCGCGGGCGACGTACGCCTACGTGCTCTGCAAGCGCGGGCTCGTCGTGGTGAGCATCGCGGATCCCGCTCCACCCGCGTGTGGTCGTCGGAGCTCGGTGCGCCGGATCTCGTCGAGCCGCGCGCCATCCACGATCCAGTTCCGCTACGCCTTCGTGACCGACGCGCGCGGGCTCCGCGTGCTCGACGTCACCCGGCTCGATCGGCCGCGCTTCGTGGCGTCGCTCGACTGCCGGAGGCCGGCGACCTGACCGTCGTCCCGCACCTACGCGTACGTGCCGGCCGGCTCGCAGGGTCTCGCGATCGTCGACGTCGAGCGGCCGACGAAGCCGGTGCTCTTCCAGATGTTCAACGCCGGCGGCGTGCTGAACGACACGCGCGCCGTACGGGTCGGTGCGACCGACGCGAGCGTCTTCGCCTACGTCGCCGACGGCGAGAACGGGCTCCGGGTCGTCCAGCTGATCACGCCCGGCGAGACGCCTGGCAGTGCCGGCTTCAGCCCGAACCCGACCCCGCGGCTGATCGCGACCCGCCGGACGCGCGGGCCGGCCATCGCACTCTCGCAGCGGTCTCGAGCGCGACCGGGCGGTCGACGAGAGCGGTCATCAGGTGGCGGTCTTCGGCCGCCTGGGCTCGCGGCCCTTTACGCGCCCCGAGATGGAGCAGCTCTTCATGCGGGGTGGCGACCTGTTCACCGTCGCGAGCACCGCGCCCAGGAAGCCGCGGGCGTTCATGCGTCCGGAGCTGCCGGCGGCCGGGGCGGGTCCCGTCGGCGGACCCGTGGTGCAGCCCGCGGCCCCCGAGGAAGAACGGCTCCTGCCGGGCCGTCGGTAGGGCTGCGCGGCGTATGGGGCGGGCTGAAATCGGACGGCCCGTCGCATTTTTCTCCTCCCGCAGAGGGTCTTCTCTGCTAGGCTCCTCAACACGTCGCAGGTGCCGCGCACCCTCCGCGACCAGTGCCGATGAGAATGATCCCCTACGCCGCGATGCGGCTTGCAGCACACATCGACCGCTGCTACCGCACCCACTTGCTCCCTAACGTACCCCTTTGCCGGAGAGGAGGCCCCTTATGACGATCGGCCGAACCCGAACCTCGATCCTCATTGCCGGAATGCTCGTGGTCGTGTTGGCCGCGTCATCCGCCGAAGCGCAACTCAGTGGCAAAACCGCATAAAGTGTTTGTTGGCGAGCGCCAAGGCCTCCCAGAAGTACGTGGCCGGGAAGCTGAAGCTCGTGCAGAAGTGCCGGAACGCGAATCTCAAGGACGGCAGTTGTCCGGCGCCGGATGTGGACGCGGTCGCCAAGCTCGACGCCAAGCGCACGAGCGCCATCGCCAAGGCCTGCCCGCTCATCAACACCGACTTCGACCTGATGGGCTTCCCGGGACCATGCACCGATGCGAATCCCGCGGACGGCTTCACGCTCAGCGATCTTCAGGCCTGCATGGCCACGTCCCACGACGCATTCATCACCGCGGCCTTGGATCTCGAGTACGACGCGACGGTGATGGGGCCGCTCGGCGCCGCCGACCTCAAGTGCCAGGCCGAGGTCGCGAAGCAGAGCGGGGCGTTCGCCGTCTGCCTCCTGAAGAACGTGTCCAAGTGCCGCGACGCGATCCTGAAGGGGCAAGCCGATCGGTATCCCGTCAGACTTCTGCGCCACCAACTACCCGAAGGCCAGCACCGCGATCCAAAAGTGCAGAGCCAAGCTGACGGACGGAATCGCGAAGAAGTGCACCGACACCCAGATTTCCAACTTGAAGATCTGCACGCCCGACCAGACCGACAAAGCGGCCGCCGCTACCTGCCTGATCAATGAGGAAACGGTGCGCCTCGACGGGACCGAGATCATCGTCCCGCCCGATCTGATCGATTTCGAATACGCCGTGCGCGGCGGTCTCTGCGGTGACGGCATCGTCAACAACCTCAACGAGGAGTGCGACGCTCCCGACGATTCCGCGTGTCCCGGACAGTGCGGCACCGCGGTGACGCCCGACGGCTACTTCGCGTGCCTCTGCAAGACCAAGCCGCGCATGGTGATCAGCGAGCACACCGACGCCGATACCGACAACGGCTGGACAGGGCGTGAGCTCGGACGGCGACGTCGTCGAGGGCGGCGGCTTCCTCGTGGACCTCTACGACTGCGACATGAGCGGCCTCTGCAATGCCGGACCGCACTGCTCGCTGCCGCCCCATTCGGCCTGCAATGTGCTACTCAGCGCACCGTCCGGGACCACGTCCGATTCGATCTGTGCCGGTCTCGGCGAGGGGACGTGCCGGAAGGAGCGTACCGCCACCGGCCCGCATTGCTACCAAGACATCAACAAGAAGTGTGACTTCAAGAATCCCAACGATCCCGTCTGCAACGCCCCCGGCGATTTCTGCACCACGACGTTTCACGGTGCTCCGGTGGCGCAGGCTGCCGGCGGCATTGCCGTCTGCAACATCAGCATCATGGCCGAAGACGTGGTTGGTACGGTGAACCTCACCCTCGGGACGTCGTCGCTGAAGGTGCGGCAGCAAGCCGTCACCTACAATCCGATCACGCCAGAGCCAGCCGTGCCCGGTGTGCGGCGGCTTCTGCGGTGTCGCCCGGGAGGAGCGTTGCGATTCCATGCATCCCTGTGCTCCCGGCAACGGTCCCTGTGTCGAGGAGGCCGTCTGCAGCGGCGGTGCGCGCCAGGACAAAGCGTGCCGACGGACGCCGCCCTTCGGCGGCACGTTCATCTTCTTCCGGCACGACCAGCATGGATTGCCCGCCCAATACCAGCACGATCACCAGCACCAATGGGGCCGGCCTCGACATCAATGCCAATCCGCGCACCACGGGCAGCGTGTCGCTCGCGCCGAGCTTCAACTGCACGGGGATCGGCGCTCACCAACAAGACCTGCCTCGGCGGCACGCAGCGAGGGACGGACGTGCACCGTGGCGTCGGAATGCCCAGGCGGGACGTGCATCGGGCAGTGCGTCTGCGCGAGTCAAAAGCAGCCGAACCAGTGCGGCAAGGCCTGTGTCGCAGGCGCCTTCGATACCCAACCGTGCGCCACCGACGCCGATTGTGATCCCCGAACGGCTTCTGCCATTCTTGGGACTGCCGGTACGATCCGACGGACACGGACTCGAACCAGGAGGGCAAGTGCACGAACGGCCCGCCCGACCAGTTCTGCTCCATCACGACCTACAAAGCGTGCCACTTCGACAGCGATTGCCAGCCCTCTGCCTGCTTGTCCGTTCTGCCAATCCCTCGAGACGTGCGAGAACAAGCCCCGTTCCTGCTTCGTCAATACCGGCATCAGCCGCATCGGCTCTCCGGGACCGTTGAACGCGGATCGCGAGACCGCGGCGATCTACTGCGTGCCCATGAACGGCGGCGCCATCGACATCTCCGCCGGCTTCCCGGGTCCCGGCGCGCTGATCCAGCGGGAGTCGGTGTTCGTGGTTCCGTGATCGGCTGAGCGTTCGAAAACGAGGGATCGGTCCGATGCGGGCCGATCCCCTCTCTTTGGTGACGTCCTACTTGAGCTTGGCGCCCGCCGCCGCGAGGCTCGCCGCGAACTGGTCGGGCTTGTAGGCGAAGCGGTCGATCGCGTCGAGCATCGTGCGCATGTCGTTCTTCACCGCGTCGCAACGGTCGCCGACGGCCGGACGGCAAAGCGCCCGGATGGCGAGATACGACTGCTCGGGACCGCCGGTCGTCCACCACCACGGCGTGCTCAAGTTGATCACGTCGACCACGTTCGACGTCTTCGAGCGGCTGAAGCCGAAACGCTCGGCGAGCTTCGCGCGGTCGCCGCCCGCGGTCACGCGGTTCAGCATCCGCCGGGTCGCCTCCTGGTCGACGCGGCCGACCTGTCCTTCGAGCGACCCGAGCCAACCGATCAACGCGTCGGACTTCTGCTTGGCCGCCGCCGGGCTCGACGACGCCGCGGCCACGACGCCGTTCCAGAGGCCGGCGAGCTCGTCCCGGCGGCCGGCGGCGATGCCCGTCAGCACGGCGTCGACCATGAGATAGTGCCCGCGCGCCTGGCGGAGCGCGTCGTCGACGAGCTTGTGATGGCACTGGTAGCAGTTGCTGTCGGCGAAGTGGGAGAACTTGTCGAGCGACTGGTAGTTGCTGCCGGCGGCGCGCTCCGGAGAGCATGCGGAGCGCCTCGCGGAGGCCGGTGATCTGGCCGAGCGCCCAGATGGTCGGGTCGGTGCTGAACGAGCCCGCCGGGAGCTCGTCCATGTCGTCCCAGTGCTTCATGATCTGGGCGTAGGCGACCAGCTCGAACTGCAGCGGGGGATGGCCGCCGGCGACGATCTCGTGGTCGATCGCGACGTGGCAGCGGGCGCAGTTGCGGGCGCGCAGCACGTAGTTGTTGTTGTCGTAGAAGCCTTTCGAGGAAGTACTGGGCGCGCGTCTGCTTCCAGTCGCGCTGGCTGTGGGCCTCGAGCCAGAGCTCGGCGGCGCCGTGACAGTGCTCACAGGTGACGCCGTCGCTCCGCTTGTAGCGCGACCCGCTCGCGGCCTCTGCGGCCGGCGCGTGGCAGACGAGGCATTTGTCGCTCGTCGTCGCCTCGATGCCCATGTAGCGGGCGATCGACCGTCCGTCGTCGGTTTCGAGCGTGCGATAGGCACGCGAATGACGGTCGATGTTCGTGTTGATCCACTGCGTCCGAGCCGACTTCCACGGATGCCAGTTGGGATCGGGCTTGTCGCGGCTCGGGAGACCCGCGCCGTGGCAGGTCGGGTTGCCGCACCGGCCGTCGCCGAGAAATCCGGGACCGGCCGCCGCGGGCGTCGCCGCCGTCAAGATCCCGAGGCCCACCCAGCCGATCAGGAGCAACGTCGTACGCATCATCCCCACCCCCGGCGCGCCGACTAACATGCGCTACGCGCCGCCTGCAACCGGGACCGCCGCCGCAGGCTGGTGTCTCAGTCTGATTCCGCGCGGCCGCGCCGGGGCGGTTCGCCTGATCTCGCGCCGGCGCCCGTGTCGTTCGCCGTCGATGGGACGTCTCCGAGCGGCTGCGACGGCGACCGTCGGGAAACGCGGACGGTGGAGGGCTCGTCGGCGGGTCCTGCCGGAGCCGGCGCGCGTGATCGGCGCGTCGCGGGCGCACCGGGCTCATGGTCCGATCCGCGCAGCCGGGCGCATGGCACTCGTGGCGCGATCCGGCGCCGCACGGAAGACTTGCGATGTGGCGCGCCTGACCGAGATCGGACCCGCCGACGAGCCCTCCACCATCCGCCGACGCCGCCGCTGCGCGCACGAGGACCGCGCCGGCCGAACAGAGTCGCAGCTGGGGTGATGCGTGCCGCCTGCCGCACGGACGCAGCGGCGGGGATCAGATCGTCGGCGCGCCGCCGGGGCGGCGCGAGCGGCGTCTTCCGAGCTGCGGCGCCGAGGGCGCGCGGGGAGGTGTCGAGCGCGGGTGCCGATCTCGGTCAGGAGCGCTCACCGCAGGTGCGTTCGCGACGCGCCGGTCGCGCCACGAGTGCCATGCGCCCACCACGTGCCGACCAGTCATGAGCCACCGTTGCCCGCGACGCACCGCTCACGCGCGACGGCTCCGTAGCACCCGCGCTCGACACCTCCCCGCGCGCGCTTCCCGACGGTGACCGTCGCACCGACGATCTTCGCCGCCTCCCGCCAACCTGTGGCGCGACTTTCCGCATGGACTCTGCCCCGCTACACTGCGCGCGGATCGAGGTGAGAACAGCGCGGATCCATTCCGGCTCCGTGCCGTCGCTCAGCAAGGAGAGACGTATGGGCTTCGGGATTCGGCGGGCCGTGCTCGCGACGGCAACTATCGGTGGGCTCACCCTGGCGTTCGCCGCGACCGCGTCGGCGCACGTCGCTGCCGCGCCCCGTGCGCGGCTTCGCGGCGGGCGTCGCGCATCCGCTCGCGGGCATCGACCACGTGCTCGCGATGGTCGCCGTCGGTCTCTGGGCCGCGGCGCAGGGGGACGGGCCGTCTGGGCCCTGCCGGCGTCGTTCGTCACCGTGATGGTCGTCGGTGGCGCGCTCGGTTCGGCGGGGTCGCGATGCCGATGGCGGAGCAGGGGATCGCGCTGTCCGTGCTGGTGGCCGGCGTGCTGCTCGCGCGCGGCGGTACGGCTCCCAGTGACGCTCGGCATGGCGCTCACCGGCGTCTTCGCGCTCTTCCACGGGCATGCGCACGGGATCGCCATGTCGGCGTACGCGCCGGCCGGAAGCTTCGCCGCCGGCTTCGTGCTTGCGACGATCATGCTGCACGCGTTGGGCATCGCGCTCGCGACCGCATTGCAACGCGACCCGGCGCTCCGCCGTTCTGCCGCGCTCAAATGCTCGGTCTCGTGCTCGTCGTCGCCGGTCTCGGGCTCGTGTCGCGCTGACGGGTGAGTGCTCCCGCGCTGACGGGCGAGGGCTCCCGCGCTGGTGCGGGAACGAGATTTCGCCTAGAACGCCGCCCATGAGCACCGTGCGCGCGTTCATGGAGAAGCACTTCCTCCACTTCAACAGCCGGGAGACGCTGGCCGCGGCGCGGGCGTACGAGCAGCACCTCGCGAACGGCGGCAAGATGTTGGTGGCGCTCTCCGGTGCCATGAGCACGGCGAAGCTCGGCCAGATCCTGAGCCGCATGATCCGCGCAGGGGAAAGTGCACGCGATCAGCTGCACCGGCGCCAACCTCGAGGAGGATCGTCTTCAACCTGCTCGCCTACGAGGAGTACGAGATCATCCACGACTGGCGCGCGCCTCTCGGCCCAGGACGAAGCCGATCTGTACGAGCGCGGCTTCAACCGCGTCACCGACACCTGCATCCCCGAGAGACCGTCATGCGCCACATGGAGCGCCGGCTCCTCGAGCGCTGGAAGCTCGCGTGCGAGCGCGGGCGAGCGCAAGTTCGAGGCCGAGTTCCTGCAGGACCTCTTCCGCGACGGGGCGATGGAGCAGTTCTACCAGATCCCGGCCGAGAACAGCTGGCTCCTCGCCGCCTGGGAGGCCGGCATCCCGGTGTACTCGCCGGGCTGGGAGGACAGCACGACCGGCAACATGTTCGCGGCCGGCGTGCTGCGCGTGCCGTGCCGCATCACCAGTGCGTGAAGAGCGGGCACCGAGCAGATGCAGCACCTGATCGAGTGGTACCTCGAGAGCTGCGGCGATGAAGGACGGCCGTCCGAGCGTCGGCTTCTTCCAGATCGGCGGCGGCATCGCCGGCGACTTCGCGATCTGCGCCGTGCCGACGATCATCCAGGACCTGCAGCGCGACGACGTCCCGTTCTGGGGCTACTTCGCGCAGATCTGCGACGCCGCGACGAGCTACGGCGGCTATTCCGGGCGCCGTGCCGAACGAGAAGATCACCTGGGGCAAGCTCGACGTCGACACGCCGAAGTTCATGATCCAGTCGGATGCCACGATCGTGGCGCCGCTGATCTTCGGCTACGTCCTCGGCGACTGAGGCGGTCGTGACGACGGACACGCTCCTCGTCACCGGCGCGGCCGGCTTCATCGGCGCGCGCTTCGTCGAGTCGTGCGGGCGGCGCGGCATTCCCGTCGTATCGGTCGACCGCAGCGCGAGCTTCACCGACCGCCCCGAGCACCGCGGGCTCGACTTCGGCAACCATCGTCGACCTCGAGGCGCTCGACGATTGGTTGGCGTCCGAACCGCGGACGCTGGCCGCTGATCGTCCACCTCGGCGCCTGCACCGACACGACCGAGATGGACGTCGGCTTACCTCAGGCGCGTGAACCTCGAGTACTCGCAGCGGCTCTGGCGCTGGGCCTGCGCGCGGCGCGTGCCCGTTCGTGTACGCCAGCAGTGCCGCCACCTACGGCGACGGCGCGCTCGGCTACGACGACGACGAGCAAGCTCATCCCGTCGCTCCGCCCGCTGAACCCCTACGGCGAGTCGAAGCAGCAGTTCGATCTGTGGGCGCTCGCCGAGGAGCGCGCGGCCGCCACCCGACCGTCGTGGGCGGGGTTCAAGTTCTTCAACGTCTACGGCTTCGGCGAGCGCCACAAGGGCAAGATGGCGAGCGTGATCTTGCACGCGTTCGACCAGATCCGCGCCGGCGGCGAGGTGCGGCTCTTCAAGAGCTATCGTCCCGACGTCGCCGACGGCGAGCAGCGTCGCGACTTCGTCTACGTCGACGACGTCGTCGCCGTCCTGCACTTCGCGCTCGAGGCCGGGATCAGCCGCGGCATCTTCAACCTCGGCACCGGCACGAGCCGACCTTTCTCGATCTCGCCCACGCGACCTTCGCGGCGCTCGGCTGTACCTCCGCGCGTGCGCTTCATCGACATGCCCGGAGGCTTGCGGGCGCGGTACCAGTACGCGACCGAGGCCCGCATGGAGCGCTTGCGCGGGGCGGGCTACGCGACGCCGTTCACGACCCTCGAAGACGGGGCGCGGCGCTACGTCGCCGCGCCTCCTCGCCCTCGTCTGAAACCGGCGGGGCATTTTCTACAAACGCAGTGGGCTCGTGACCCGCCGACGGCCGTTTTTTGGCGTGCCGCGCCCGGCCCCGAACTTGCTCCTCCTCGATTGCCAGCGTCGAACGCCAGCACAAGGGGAGGGTTTACGATGAAACATCTCGACAACGACTCGGGCCGGGTGGGCTACGCGGTCCTGTACTTCATGGGCGTGCCGATCGGATTGATCATAGTGTTGTGGGTGATCTTCGGGAACAATCTGCTCACCCTGGCTGAGCGGCCGACAAAAATTGGCTGGAAATTGGCCTTACTGCGATTGCTGAAAGCGGTCGTTTGAGAAGGCCACCTCCCGGCGTACACGTGCAGGCGTGGACGCCGGGATTCTGCTGCCGACCCGCGAGATGTTCCTCGCGGGTCGTACCGATGCCGCGCTGTCCTCGCGTTCTGCGCGCAGGGTCGAGACGCTCGGGTTCGCGTCGCTCTGGGCGAGCGACTCGCTGACCGCGCGTCCTCGGCTCGAGCCGCTCGTTGTCCTTGCCGCGGTCGCGGGCGTCACCGAGCGCGTGACCCTCGGGACGGCCGCCCTCACGGGGCGCTCCGACATCCGTTGCTTTCCGCGCACACGATCGCGACCCTCGACCAGCTGGCGGAGGGTCGGCTGACGCTCGGCCTCGGCGCGGGATTTCCCTACCCGGCGAGCGCCGCCGAGTTCCGCCGCCGCCGGGTGTGCCTTTCGGCGAGCGGATCGGGCTTTGCCTCGTCGACACGGTGCGGGCGTGGCGCGCCGTCTGGAACGCCAGCGGGGCCGGCGAGCACGCAGACCTACGACGGACGCTATTTCGTCACTCGGCGGCATCGAGCAGGTACCGCCGCCCGCGCGCAGATGGCGGACCGCCGCTCTGGCTCGCGGGCGGGGGACGCGCGCCGACCGTGCTCGCGCGCGTCGTGCGGCACTTCGACGGGTGGCTGCCCTACGCTTCCGAGCGCGCGGACGCGTACGCCTTACCGCCGGCACCGGGAGGCTGGTCGCCGCCGCCGCCGAAGCGGCGGGCAGAGCGCTCGACTCGATCACGCCGTGGCGCTCTACGTCACCCTGACTCTCGGCCGCGATCGCCGAGCGGTGACGACCGAGCTCGAGGAGTACGCGCAGCTACTACGGTTTCCGCTCGAGATGATGCAGACGCTGCAGGCGTCCTTCGCGGGCGACGTCGACGACTGCGTGGAGTGGCTACGCGGCTATGCGCGGGCGGGGCGCGCCACGTCGTCATCCGCATCGGATCGTTCGCGCGGAAGCGAGGCGCAGCTCGAGCTCCCGGCGGAGCGGGTGCTCCCGGCGCTGGCGGCGGCTCCCTTCAACAACTCCTCGGGATGTGAGGAAAGGAACCCATCATGGCTGACACCACCCGAACCGTGTTTCTGCACCTGCACGCTCTGCGAGGCGTCGCTGCGGCTCCGCTTCGAGGTCGAGGGCGACCGCATCGTCTCCGTGCGCCCCGACGAGGACGACGTCTTCTCGCGCGGCTACGTCTGCGCCGAAGGGCGTCGCCATCGCCGACGTCCATCACGACCCCGATCGGATTGCGCCAGCCGCTCGTGCGCGACGCCGAGGGCGTGCTTCGAGCCGATCCGGCTGGGAGGACGGCGCTGACGGCTGGTCGCGGGCGCGGCTCGACGGCGATCCGCCGCGCCGCATGGGCCGGACGCGATCGCCGTCTACATGGGCAATCCGATCGTCCACAACCACGGTGCGCTGCTGATGCGGAGCGGCCTCCTCAAGGCGCATCGGCATCGCGGAACACGCACCAGCGCCGGCTCGCAGGACACGAGCCCGCGGTTCGCCGCGTCGTACTATCTCTACGGCAGCGTCGCTCGCGATCCCGATCCCCGACGTCGACCGCACCGACTACTTCCTCTGCCTCGGCGCCAACCCGATGGTCTCGAACGGCAGCTGTCTTGACGGCGCCCGACATGCGCGGCCGGCTGCGCGCCGATCCGCGAGCGCGGCGGCAAGGTCGTCGTCGTCGACCCGCGCCGCACCGAGACCGCGCAGCGAGGCCGACGAGCACGTCGCGATCCGACCCGGGCGGCGACGCCGCGCTCCTGCTGGCGATGGTCCAGGTGCTGGTCGCGCGCAGGGCCGCGTCGACCGCGCGGGCTCGACCGCATCGACGCGCGGCTGGCGCGACGATCGAGCGGCGCATCGCGCGCGTTCACGCCGGAGCGCGTCGCAGCGCATCGACCGGCGTGCCGGCCGACGACGATCGAGCGCCTGGCGCTGCGAGTTCGCCGACGCGCCGTCGGCGGCGTGCCTACTCGCGCGTCGGCGTCTGCAACAACGCGCTACGCGACGCTCGCGACGCTGGGCCACCGACCTCCTGAACCTCGTCGCCGGCCGGCTCGGCGCGCGAGGGCGGCGCGCTCCTTCGCGAGCCCCGGCGATTCGACATCGCCCGCGTTCGCGCCGCATGGGCGGCGGCGACGGCCACGGCGCGCTGGCGGTAGCTGCGTGCGCGGCCTGCCCGGAGACGCTCGGCGATCTCCCGGCGTCGGTGCTCGCCGAGGAGATCGAGACCCCGGGCGAGGGGCAGATCCGCGCCCTGCTCACGTTCGCCGGCAATCCCGGTCCTCGTCGACGCCCGAACGGACGGCGCCTCGATCGCGGCGCTCGAGCGGCTCGACTTCATGGTGTCGATCGATCTCTACGTGAACGAGACCACGCGCCACGCCGACGTCGATCCTGCCGCCGCGCTGGCGCCTCGCCGACGACCACGTCGACCTGCTGTTCGCGCGGTCTGCGGTGCGGAACGTCGCGCGCTGGTCGCCGCCGGTGGTCGAGCGCGGCGCGGACGAGCGCTGCCGACTGGGAGATCCTGCTCGCCGCTCGCCGAGCGCCTCGGCGGCGGCCCGAGCGGCCAACCGCTGGACTGGATGGAGCCTTCGGCGCTCGCGCGAAGCGCCTCGGCTTCACGCTGGAATCCTGACGACCATCGCGGAGCTCGCGCCCGTACCGGCCGCCATGGCGACGGCTTCCTTCCCGTGGTCGAGTCGGGCCTCAGCCGGGCGAAGCTCGCCGCGGCGCCGCACGGCATCGACCTCGGCCCGCTCGAGACCGGCATCGCCGCGCCGCGTCTTCCACGCGGACGGCAAGATGCACCTCGCGCCGACGGTCCTCTGTCCCGGCGCTCGCCGACCTCGCGGCGACGCTCGCGCATCCGCCCGCGGCGGACGAGCTCTTGCTCGATCGGCCGGCGCGAGCTCCGCACCAACAACTCGTGGATGCACAACGCGCCGCGCTCGTGTCGGGCGCGAGCGCTGCGTCCTGATCGTCCATCCCGACGACGCCCGCCGCGCCGAGGTCGGTCGACGGCGAGCTCGCGCGTGCTGGAGAGCCGCGTCCACCGCGGCACGCCCAGCGTCCACGTGAGCGACGAGATGTCGTCCCGGCGTCGTGAGCCTGCCGCACGGCTGGGGCCACGCCGCGAGCGCGCCCTGGCAACAGGTCGCCGGGAGCCACCCGGGCGTGTCCGCCAACGACTGGACCGACGACCGGCGAGGTCGAGGCGATCGTCGGCCAATCGATCCTGAACGGCGTGCCGGTCCGTCTGCGGGCGCTCGTGACCGACGAGGCGGTCGCGTCCTGAGCGGTTGGCGCGCGGGGGTGCGGACGCCGGCTTTCGCCGGCTCAGCAGACCCGCGCACAGGCGACCGCTCAAGCGCCTCCATTCTGCAGGGTACGCGCGCGGGCCTGACGAGCCGGCGAAGCGGTCCCACACCCTCGGGTCATGGTCGGGCAACGACTAAGCAATACGTAACTGAACGAAGTACACC
>ERZ1370068.7412-contig-6328_pt1 | contig 47357 bp, 71 predicted proteins | sample MGYA00561227_ERZ1370068 | MGnify/ENA primary metagenome ERZ1370068 (study PRJEB38410, sample SAMEA6850437) | metagenome | study: Metagenomic assessment of the ecological functions of the soil: analysis of the soil microbiota associated with the... | reverse complement strand
TTGATATCCCATTCGAAGGGGCCAGGCAACGTCTCATCAAAGTCGTTGATGTCGAAGACCAAGCGACGCTCCGGCGAGGCGTACGCGCCGAAGTTGGACAGGTGGGCATCCCCGCACAGTTGGGTTCGCAGACCTGAGGTCGGCGTTTCGTTGAGATCGGCGGCCATGACCAGTGCAGCGCCCTATAGAAGGTGAACGGCGATACCAACATCCGGCCATGTCGAATCGGCACCAGATCTGGTACACGCGTCTTGGCTTCTGACTGAGCAACAAGGCCAGGATCCTGCCGTCTCGCCGGCTGAAACTCGGCGTGTGCTTCCAATGCGGTAGTCGCGCGGGGCCGCTTTGCCGGCGGCTGTCCGCTGCCCAGGTGCGGCAAGTTCTGCCGGCGCATCACTGCGCTTTCGAGTACGCGCAGTACTCGTGCGCTTGGCGGTTGAGTGCTCTTGGCCGTTCGCCTTGAACTGGCCGCTGTCTTGGTCGAGCGATTTGGAGTCGACGCAGTCTTGGTCGAACGATTCGAGGTAGTCGCAGTCTGAGCAGTGCGCTTCGATGTGGATGCGGTCCTGGCAGTTCGGGTTGCCATGTCGGATTCCCTTTCTCGACCTCAGTTTCGAGCCCAACGCAGTTCGTTGCACATGCAGTTCTCGCACAAGGTCCCGATGATCGAGAGTCCCATACGCCGGATGGCTCGGCATCACCCGCCTTAGGTGAATCTTTGCCTGCAATTTCCGCCGAACAAGATCGCCGGACACTGGGTCCGGTCTTAGACTGCGACTTCCGATCTTGGTCGGCTACTGGCCGCCACCAGCGCCGCGGCAATCAGCAACAGCGCAGCAAGTGCCAGCATCAGGGTCGAAAAGCCAATGGGGAGCTGGGCAACTAGTGGACCAAACGAGGCTCCGGTGAACAGCGCCAGCCTGAGATGGCGAGGGCTCCGGCTCGGGAGGAGCCTCCACGACCGCCGATCAGGGCGATCAACGCGGGCACGATCGTGGCGATACCCAAGACGAAGATCATGCTCGATAGCACCAGGGCCCACAGTGCAGCGACCGAGATGGCCTCCGCGGCAAGGCCGAGCGCGGCGAGCACATAACCGGCGACGGCGACGCGGACGGGGCCGTAACGTCCCACGAGCCAGCCCGCCAACGGAGCAAGTAGCAATGCCGGTAGCCCGGCTAAACGCACATATAAGACGCTGCCGCGGCCGAGGCCCGAACTGGCTTTGAAGCAGCGGACCCAAAGCGGCATACATCGCGACAAAGCTGAACAGCACAGGAAGGTTGGCCGCGTACGGCAGGGCGAGCTCACGCCGGACTGCCAACGCGCCAAGCTCCCGATATTTCCCACCCCAGCTGACCGGCGGGCCGCTCCGAGCCGGCTCCAGCAGAACGATGGCCATCGCAACGGCGCCGATTGCGAACGCCGGCACGGCGAGTCCAAACACCCAACGCCAGCCGTACGCCTCCGCAATCGCCTGCGAGTACACCTGGCCGATAATGCCGGCGACCAGGAAAGCGGTGGACATGGCGCCGATCCCGGTTGATCGCCAGCGTGGCGGAAGTGCCTCGCCCACATACGCCAGTGCCACCACCGGAAAGCTCGCCGCGACCAGACCTTGTCCAATGCGCAGCACTGCCACCATCGGCAGCGACGACGCCGCGGCCAGGCCAGCAGTCGCCAGCGCCAGCACCACCATCCCAGGCACCAAGATCAGTTTGCGTCCATAGCGATCCGACAGCGGCCCAAAGATCAAGAAGCCCAGACCGTAGGCCAGCGAATAGGTCGTGCCCAAAGCAGCGGCAGCGGCGGGTCCGCGAGCTCCAAAAAACTTGCCGATCACCTCTGCCAGCGGAATCGCCAAGTAGAGCTGTATCAGCACTAATAACGCACAGATGACCAGTACGGCCAACGGCGCGGCAACCGGCGCCCGCTCGCTACCGGCAGCCGCGCGCTCACGCAGCGTCATAGACACCCCGGTAACGATCATCGCAGCACGACGGGCAAGCGAAATGAATCACACGACGGCGATCGCAACCAAGCCTTCGAGTCCGCGCAGATCATCGATGTTTCGCGTGTACAGCGTTGCGTCATGCGCCCGGGCCGTCGCTGCGATCAACAAGTCCATTACGCGGGCGCGCGGCCGACGGCCCAGCATAACTACACGCGATGCCAGCAAGCCGTAACTCTCCGCAACCACCTCGTCAATGGGCAACGGATCGAACCGGCGCTGCATAGCGCTCAACCGGCTCAACCGCCGTGCCCGAGCATCATCGTCGTCGGCAACCAATACACCAAAAATGCAATTCTGCCAAGCTCACAACGCTGATAGCCAAATCACTGGGCAGCGGTGTCACGTCGTCGGCGATGAGCACGCTCGTGTCCAAGATGCCGCGGCTCAAGGCATGGCCCAGGGATCGCGCGGCTGGTTGTCGAGCCGATCAAGGTCCTCCAGCAGGCCCGCATCAACGGGTGTGCGGAACAGATCGGAAATCTCATCCCACTGCCGCCAACGGCGAGGTGCGATTGGACCCAATACCGCAGCCGGCCGGCCTGCGACCGTCACAGTGAGCCACTCTCCTGCTTCCGCCCGACGTACCAACTCGCTGGCGTTCTGTCGCATCTCTCGGAGTCCCACTTCAGCTGTCACCCGGCAAATATAGCACATGTGCTACAGTGAGGAGCCATGTGAGTTATGCAGCGAAATTGACCGATGTCTTTTGGATGGCCTCACATGGGCTCAGCGACTTTGCGGCCTACTTCGATGAGCTGCGCCGCTACAACATGCTCGACGTCGCGTCCCAGATCAGCTGCCCGACTTCTAGCGATTGAATGCGAGGGCGATTTTGCCGGCGGTGGTGGCCGGGCCTTGGCCGACGCGGCGTCAGGTCCCGCCGAGGTGATTCGGCTGAGCGCCGATAGCGGGGCAGGCGGGCACTGCGGCGGCGTCGGCCAACGGGTGTGGAAGGCGGCGGTCTATGGCTGGATCGGCCGAGTCATTCACCAGGAAGCGACGACCACGCGGCCAAGCATGTCGTAGCGCGCAAGGCGCTCGAGTCCTCAGGGCACCGCGCTGGCCGCCAACATGATCTTTTCGACGTTCTCCGGGCTGAAGAACTCGGCCGGTGAGGTCACTCCGCGCGTTGACCCGGGCGAAGCCGTCCATTGCGTCTTGATTGCCCGACATAGCTGCCGAGCAGCTGCTGCAGTTCGGGCGGAGGTGGCTCGAGCGTCGCCAGCTCTGTCGTGAACTCATACATCGGCAGCACCTGCGTGTCGCGACGGGCCTGGTAGTCAGCCATTGCGACCTCGAAGGAGCGAGCGCCGCTGAACGCCTCGTGCAGGGCCGTGACGCAGAATTCGGCGTCCCGGAACGCATCGTGGATTCCTTGGGCGGTAATGAAGTCCTTGTTGTACGCGGCATCTCCGACCAGCGCCCATCCCGGACCGTACGGCTTGCGGAAGAAGTTGGGCACCGCGGTGCCGACAAAGCGGGTCTCTCGGGTGCCGGCCCGCAGCCGCTCCGCGAAGGCCGGTGCGAGGTCGTAAGTCTTCAGAAAGTTGCCTTCGATGTCCTTCTTGTTGGCCTCGAACTCGGCATACGGCCAGCCGGCGATCACGACCGTCAGGTCATCGTTTGTCGGCCACGCCGCCATGCCGCGGCTGGGGCGTACGTAGGTTTCGAAGCGGCCATCCATCGGCAGGCCGCTCCAGTAGGCGTAGTACGCAGCGAGCAGAGGTGGCTTCTCGTGGTACTGAGATGGGGTTGACCGCCTGCGCGACAAGCGAATGCCTACCGTCGGCTCCGATCACGACACGGGCGTGCTCGGTGACGGTTGCACCGCCCTTGCCGTGCCCTCGCACACCGAGGACTTGATCATCTTCGCAGACGATAGATTCCACGCTGAAGCCTTCGCGCACCTCGCGCGCCAGCCTCGACTGGCGGCGTCCAGCAGCAGCTTGTCCAGCACGGTCCGCCGCGGGCCGTACGCGACGGTCGCCGTCCGGGCCGGGCGCTCCCGAGAGCGTGAACGGCCCGAAATCGAAGCGCGTACGGTGTCGATGGCGGGACACCCAGTGGCCAGCAACCTGGTCCAGCAATCCCCAGCGCTGCAGCGCGTTGATGCCCGGCGGATGCACGAGATGAGTGGAGATCGTGTCGCTTGGGAACGCTCGCCCGATCGACAAGCAATACGTCATACCCTTGCGGGCAAGCAACATCGCGGTCGGCGATCCGGCAACGCGCGCGCCCACCACAATGGCGTCGTAGGTCTTGGCCATGCTGTCCTCCATCTCGGTGCGAGAAATCGCATCTGCAGGATGGACAGGCATGGCGCTGCAGGAAGTAACGGGGAATTCCCTAACTATGTGCTGGTTTCCTGCCGCAGCGCATAACCCGCGGCCTCAGCGCGGTTGCGCAGACCGAGCTTGGACAGCACATTCCCGACATGGTGCTCCACGGTCTTGCGGGTGATGTAGAGCCGATCGCCGATCTCGGAGTTGGACAGGCCCGCGCCGATGAGCTTCAAGACCTCGGCTTCGCGCCTGGTCAGGGCGCCGTAACCCTTCGGGCCGGTACGGATCGGTGCGCCAAGGGACCGCAGCAACGCTCCGGCCGCGTCGGCGTACTGGCGTGCGTCGAGGCCGTTCGAAGTCCTCCAGAGCCGCTTCGCCTCCGCAATCGCAACCTCAGGCGAACGCTCGGCGAACGCGTACGCCATCTCCAGCCTGGTCCGTGCCAGTTCCATCGGCAGCTGCGCCTTGGCGAACCCGTCCAGCGCCGACGTTCAGACAGGCCCGCGCATCGCCTCGGCCGCTGGCGACACAGACTCGTCCTTGGGCGAGGGCGGCGGCTGCCGGCGAGGTACGTCCCGTGCTGCGCTCTGGCGATGCGGTGCAGGCGTTGTGCGGTCTGCTCGGCCTCTGCAACACATCCCTGCTCGAGGTAGACGTCGACCAGCAGCGCGAGCAGCGGACCCTGCATGCTGGACGCGCCGATGGCGGCCACCTTCGTCGTCGGAGCCCTCGGTGGCTCGTTCGAACAGGTCCCTGGCGAGCGCGACATCGCCGCGTGCGAGATGGAATGCGGCGAGCGATGCGTACGGCGTCCGGATGCTGCTCCAAACCCTTCGAGCAGCTGCCCAGCCTCCTCCAGTCGGCCTTGCCGGACCCGCAGATCGGCCAGCCGGATGATCGCGGCAGCACGTCGCTGCGGCATGCCTCGGTCAAAGTGTCGAGCGGCGTCGATGAGCTGCACCTCGGCCTCCTGCCAGCGCCCGGCCGCGGTCAGGATGCCCCCATAGTGCGCGCGGCAGAATGCGCCGACCACGTTCCGGCTGGCCATCACCTCCGACTGCAGCACGCATCCACTGGTCCGCGCGCGACGACGTCGTTGACCAGCTCGCACGCCCAGAAGAGGCCCACAGAACAGGTTGTCCACTGAGTGCGATCTCGGTCAGCTCGCCAGCACACGAGTGCCGCCATCGATTCGTCGAGAAGTGCCAGGCCTCTCGTCGGTCTCGCCCGGTCATGAGATACAGAGCACGGCGAGCGAGGCCAAAGCCTCGATCTCGATGTTCGGATCAGCCAACCGGCGTCCGATGGCGATCGCCTCACGACACATCGCATCACTGGCGTACCTGGCATCTGGCTCGCTGTACGAGCTGATGATCAGCACCCAGGCGTGCTCGGGCACCATCCTCACCAACTTCTTCGAGGATCCGGCGCGCCCGGGCCAGCCAGCCGTTGTGAACCGCCCAATCGCCGAGCACATTGCCCGGTGATCCACGCCAAGATTCGCGCGCGGCCCTCGCGGCCGCGAATGTATGACCGTCTCGGCGGTATGCGGCGTATGCCCGCTCGTGCTGGGCGATGGCCCCGGCGTAATCCCGCTGCAGGTAGAGCGCCTGACCAAGTCCCTCTCGCGCCGCTGCCGGACTCGGCCTCCGCGAGGGCTTCCTCGAAGGCGTCACGAGCCGTAGCGACGTCGCCCGCGTTGAGTGCCGCCCAACCTTGTTCGATCATGGACGTGCTCATCAAACCCGATGATGGCACGAAGCCTCCGACCCAGGCATTACGGCGAGCCTGCACGCTTGGTCAGTACTTTCCGGTCAACGCAGGCTTTCCGGTCCCACACTGGGGCTGTGAATGGTGAAACGAATGTCTTCGGTACCGAACTGCAGGCCTGCGGTAGCGATCCAGTCACCGGTTTCTATCGCGACGGCTGCTGCAGCTCTGGACCAGCTCAGGCCCGCCACCTGGTGTGCGCGGTCGTGACAGCGGATTTTCTTGATCATCAGCGCAGCGTCGGCAATGACTTGATCACGCCAGTCCCGGATCATGGCTTTCCAGGTCTGCGACCTGGCGATCGCTGGTGCGTTGTGGCTGAGCGTTGGGCGCAAGCCTATGAGGGCTGGCGTGGCGCCACCGGTGGTGCTGGCCTCCACGAACGCCCGAGCGTTGGAGGTGATCGACCTGGCGGTGCTGCGGCCGTATGCGGTCGACGTGCCGGAGGATCTCAGCTCCTTGCAGTGAACCAAGGCCGATGGCGCCGAGAGACTGCCGACGAATTGCTCCGTTCTTGTGCTCGATGGGCTCATCTTCAGCCCTTTCACTGCCTGGTCCGATGGACGCCGCCGAAGCAGGCTCAGCTGGCAGATCGAACTCATCGTTGTTCATCCGCAGCAGAGTCCAGCCGGCCAGCGGCGAAGCCCACTGCCGTGCCACCCCACCCGATGAGATCTAACGGCCGGCTACCGAGCATCACCGAAGCCAGGTGAATCGGCTGGGACATAGCCAACAGGAGCGCGGCCCAGGAGGGGACGGCATGCGACCGCCACAGGGCCAAGCCGAGAATGACCGTGCCGATCAGATGTCCGAGCACGAACAGCGTTCCTGTGAGGTTGGACACCGCCCCGAGCTCCAGCCCAGACCCAACCGCGTAGGCGGTCGCGCGATCGAATTCTGGATGGCTCGCAATGAGCGCGGTGCTCAGTTCTCCGAAGGAGCTTCCGACGGCCAGGCAGGTGAAGCCGACGACAGCAAGAATCAGACCGATCGTGGTCAGGATTGGCGCTCGCCGACGGCTCAACCAGGCGACCGCGACCACGCCGGCGATGCAGGTGGGGGCCAGCACCACGCCGATCCAGATGGTGACCATGCCGAAGCCCGGGTGTGCCGCCAGCTTCTCGAAGATCACCTCGGGTGTATCCGACATGTCGTATGGCAGCAAGAATCGGGCAAAGGGCGACGTAGAGCGCGAGCGGCGGACCGGCAATAGCCAGCAGGGTGCGCCAGACCGTCCGAGCGTCGAATCCAGGCAAGCTTGCGGAGCCGACTTCACTTTGCTGCCCATCGGGTGATAGGTCGAACTCATCGTTCTCGGACTGAAGCAGGCCGACGGACGCGCCAACGCTGCCGATTCCAGTGGCAAGCCATGCTGCTACCGCCACGCCACCTCCGGCCGGGAGCAGGTGCAGCGCTCCGGAGATGCCGAGCAGAATCGCAAGAAACCGAGGTCCGGTCCTGGCCCGCCACTGCGCTGCACCGAGCAGTATCAGGCCGGTCGAGCTGGCCACCAGATAGATCGCCGAGATCACGGCGACCACCGCAGTCGCTGACACGGCCTCGTTGATCACGACGAGCTTGGTCGAATCAAGGTCTTGCTGGACAGCGATCAGCGCCACGGCACCTGAGTCGGGTATGGCGAAACCAACACTGAAACCGATCACACCGAGCACTCCGCCGGCGAGAGCAAACAGAAGGCGATCTCCGACGCGAGGACCAGGCCACGGCCAAGGTGGCCGGCAGCACGGTGAGTGAGAAGGCTAGGCCGAGCCAGAGTGCCAACTGCTCACGCGCCGGGTCGCCGGGTACGCCCGCCAGCACGGATGCAAAGTCTGCATCCATCCCGAAAGGGGAAATCATGATCTTGGCTGCCATGAGAAAACCAGGCAGCGGCGCGATCAACGCGAGAAGGGTCCGCCAGAAGCCGCGCAGATCTCGACGTCGAGAGGGCTTGCCGCGCCGATATCGGCGGCGTTTCCCGCTTGGTTCCACCGCAGAGGATGCGTCGGCCTGTGTCTTCGTGTTGCTCATCTTGATTTCCTCCTGCCGTTGCTGGAGTGGGCGTCACACCAGAGTCGACGCCAATCGCCACTGGCCATCAGGCATGAGATCACTAGATGAGGTAGGAGATTCAGAGGCGCGAACTAGTGGCCCACCACCATGCAGCTAGTCGCAAACGGGTGGATGATCGAAACATGGGCGAGCGCAGCAGTCGTCCGGTCCTAGCAGCGATCCTGTTCGCCGTCGCGCTGGTCGAGGTCATGATCGCCGTTGGCGGCGGCATCGCCTCGGACCGTGGCTGGAGCTTTCTGCTGAACCATTTCGTCGTCACCAACGCCCTCATCGGCGGCTCGCTCGCAGTTGCCGGCCTGCCGATCGCGTGGCAGCGGTCGCACAATCCGATCGGCTGGTTGCTGTTGGCGGGTGGGGTGTGTTACGCGGGTTCGGCTGCCGCGTTCTCGTTGCTGGCCTGGGGGTCGTACGCCGGAGATGAGAGGCCCCTCTGGCGGCTGATCGCTACCTGGGCCAATCTGGCGTGGCCGTGGGCGATCGAAGGCTGCGTCCCGATGATCTTGCTCCTCTTTCCGACCGGCCATTTCCTGTCACGACGATGGCTTTGGACAGTCCCGGTAGTTGCGCTCAATGCGATCTTGTTCGCGGCCACCGCCGTGTTCCCCTCGGACAACCTCGCTGCAGATCTCGGCGTCCGGGCGTACCTCGTCTGGCCGCGGTTTGAGAGCTTTGTCTGGTTAGGACCCGTCACCGACGTGCTGGGTGACCTCGTTTACGGCGCGGCCGCGCTATCACTGATCTTGCGCTACATGCGCGGCGATGATCGCATTCGGCGCCAGATGCTATGGCTTCTGCTTGCGGTAGGAGTCGTGTTTGTCACATGGACATTGCCTGACCTATTGGGATTCCAAACTCCTGTCACGCTGTTCGCGATCGCTTTCATCCCGATCGCGATCATGATCGCGATCTTGCGGTACCAGCTCCTTGACATTCGGCTGGTGGTCTCCCGCTTTGCGCTCTACCTACTGTTGTCCGCCATCGTGATCGCCGGATATCTGGGATTGATCACCGTGCTGGATCGCGCTCTCGGCGGCGAGCGGACTGAGGTGGAGTCCGCGATCATCGTGCTGGTGCTCGCGGCGATCTTCAATCCCCTGCGCGTCTGGTTGCAACGCCGCGTCGATCGGCTGTTCTATGGCTCGCGGCAGGATCCAGCGCGGGCAATGGCCGATGTCGGCAGCCGCCTCGGAGAGCATCCTGCCGGGGGCACGGGACTTGAAGCCGCTCTGTCCGCACTGTGTGAGTCTCTCCGCGTGCCGGCTGCGGCCATTGTTGTGAAAGGCAACACCCTGGCCAAGATCGGCGAGCTGTCCAGCGAACCCTACGTCGCGCCGCTGCGGCGTGGGACGACGGAGATCGGGGAGCTGCTGATCAGCCCACGTACTGGCGAACGCAGGCTGCCCAAAACTGACCAGCGCATCGTTGCTCTGCTCTCTGATCTACTCGCGATCGCGCTACAGGCCACCCAGATGGCCGACGAACTGGTCGAATCCCGATCCGATCTCATCACCGCCCGGGAAGAGGAGCGCCAGAGCGATTGCGGCGAGATCTGCATGATGGCCTCGGGCCGGCACTCACTGGCGTGATGTTGAAGGCTGCAGCGGCCAGGCGACTCGCTACCACGGAACCTGCCAAGTCCGCCGAATTGCTTCCGGGAGCTGGAGCGCAACGTTGCCACGGCAATCACCGACGTTCGCGGTTTGGCGGACGAGTTGCGCCCGCCGGTGCTGGACGGCCGCGGCCTGGTCGGGGCTTGCAGGACTACGTTGACTCCGTGCAGACCCCTAGCGGCCCGCGGCTCCAGTTCACCTTCGATGGGGTTGCTGATCTTGGCCAGCTGCCGGAGTCGGTCGAGGTGGCCGCCTACCGAATAGCGACCGAGGCACTGACCAACGTGCTGCGGCACGCCCACGCCGACTCGGCATCAATCGCCCTGTGGATCGATCACGAGCAGCTACAGATGAAGATCACCGACGATGGCATGGCCCGCACGCCGTGGTCCGCGGGGATCGGATTGTCATCGTTGCGGGAACGGGCGTCGGCTCTTGGCGGCCGGATGAGCGCCGGCCCCTACTGATGCTGGCGGCGAGGTCCGAGTCAGCGCTCCCGCTGGTGGGCCCATGATCAGAGTCCTGGTGGCCGATGATCATTCGATGGTGCGGGAAGGGCTCCGTGCACTGCTTTCATCGATGGAGGGCTACGAGCTAGTAGGCGCCGCAAGTACTGGAGCTGATGCCCTTCGCGAGGCTGTACTTCTAAGCCCGACCTGCTCGTACTCGACATCAGATTTCCTGATCTCAATGGCATCGAGGTCGTGCGCAGACTTGCCAAAGGCGGCACCCTCGGTCAAGATCTTGATGCTCACCATGTACGACGACGACGAATCGATCTTGGGTGCCGTACGAGCCGGGGCTCTAGGTTATGTGCAACAGGGCGCCGATGCTGACGACTTGCTGCGGGCGATCAGCGCTGTGGCGGCCGGCGAGGCGATCTTTCGGACCCGGCCTGGCTCGACGCGCGCTGGAGGCTCTGAGCACGCCGCGGGAGCCCAACTTTGCCGAGCTGACGCCTCGCGAACACGAAGTGCTCGAACTAGTCGCATCCGGCTGTCCAATCGAGCGATCGCAGCCAAGCTCGGGTTGTCGACCAATACGATCAGCAACCACATCTCAAGCATCTTTGGCAAGCTCCAGGTAGGAAGCCGACGAGCGGAGGCGATCGTACGAGGCGCGCTCAGCCGGACTCGGGAGTTAGAAGTCAAGCGTCGGGCGATCCCGGCCTTGCGGTGTCCGTCGGCGCGTGGCGTTCCAGGAAGGTGAACACGTCGGTGTCGTCGACACCGGGAAACGTGCCCGGCGGGAGAGCAGCCAACAGGTGGGAATGTGCCCGGGCGCTGGGCCACGCCTGCTTGGACCAGCGAGCGGCAAGCGCCGGCGGGCGGGCGCCGGCAGCAATCCGGGTCAGGACACAGCGACTTCGCCCGCGCCGTTGTCTCCCGGCCACGGAACCACTTCACGTGCGCGTACGGCACGCCAAGGCTGACCGAGAACACGCCGTCGTTCGTCGCTTCCGCTTGAGCCGTGCACCAATAGGTGCCGCGCGGCGTGTCCGTGTACTGCGAGTACGCGCCTGACCGGTCGGGCACCCCGAAAACCGCGTAGGCGGTCCACTTGCGGCAGACCGGCTGCCCCTCGATCGCACCCAGGACATCGGTGGGAAAGCTGACGCCGTCGTTCTCGTACGCCTTGTAGATCACGCCATTCTCGTGAACCCGCATGAAATGCACAGGCAATCCCAGGTGGTGCGTCGCCAAGGTTGGTGAACCGGTGTGCCGCCGTCTGATGAGAGACCGCGAACGCGTCGCGCAGGTCCTCGATCGCAAGCTGTCGCTCTTTCTTGGCTGTCTGCAAAGATCAACAGCCGCTTGCTCCGGGACACGAAGCGCCGCGGCGAAGTAGTTGACCTCGACGCGTTGCCGGAGAAAGTCGGGATAGTCGCTCGGGTTCGGCATGGCCAAGAACGACGTGGCCGAGCATTTGCAGGACATGGAGCCGTACGTCATGACCTCCTGGAGCCTGTACCTGAGGCAGATAGATCCGCCTGTTACGCAGGTCGGCAATCGAACGCGTGGACAACGGCAGGTCAGGCACGTAGTGCAGCTCAAAACCGAGGTGTTCGGCCATCTGGACCATGACGCGCTGGGAGAGCGGGCCGCCATGGTGATCGACGGCCTTGAGAACCTCCTGGGCGGTCGCTTCGATCTCGGGGTAGTAGTTGCCTCGTTCGCGCATCTGTGCACGAAGTTCCGCATTGGCACGGCGCGCTTCTTCTGGCGTTGCCGCGTGCTCGCTCGCTCGGCGCACGAGCTCCTCGTACAAGCCGACAGAGTGCCTCGAGGGCTTCGATGGGAAGACGGCGACCAGCATGGACATCGGGGCAAACCCAGTGATTGATACAGCGATCCTTGCTGCGCGCGTTCGAGAGTGATCTCCAGCGCAGCGCGTCGGCTCGGCGGCTCGGCGGCAGAGCAGGTCCGGAGAGCGGAACGCCGAGCGTCGTCGCAAGTCGCCCGCAGCAGGGACAGCTTGGGTTCGCGTCGGCCGTTTTCGATGAGCGACAGATGACTCGGAGCCCGGCCTACGGCGGCACCGATCTCATCGAGCGTGAGCCCCTTCGCCTGGCGGTAATGCCGCAACCGGCGGCCGAGCGCCAGAAAAGTCCATGGGAGCTGGACGCGACCTCGAGATCTGTCATGACCTTCACCATAGCGAAAGAATCGCTGATCTTTCGAGGCACAAGTGCATTGAAGACTGCGCGTAGTTGCGGCAATGGTTATTCATAGGGCCTGACCGATCGCCGGTAGGACGTAGAGCAGCACTCCAGGAGAAGGGCGATGACCGAGACGCAGACTCATCTTGGCACTCCATACGGCGTTGCCGACCGCAGAGGACATCGCCCTTGACTGGGCGACGTCGCCACGCTGGCACGGCATAGCGCGTACCTATTCCGCGGAGGACGTAGTCCGCCTACGCGGCACCGTCCACGAGGAGCACACGCTGGCCCGCCGCGGCGCGGAGCGGCTGTGGCATCTGCTCCAGACCGAGGACTACGTCGCGGCACTCGGAGCCCTCACCGGCAACCAGGCGGTACAGATGATCAAGGCCGGGCTGCGAAGCCATCTATCTCTCGGGTGGCAAGTGGCCGCCGATGCCAACCTCGCCGGCCACACCTATCCCGACCAGAGCCTCTACCCGGCCAATTCAGTTCCGGCGGTGGTGCGGCGCATCAACAATGCGCTGCTGCGCGCCGACGAGATCGCCTGGTCGGAGGGAGATAACGGGCGGGACTGGCTGGTGCCCATCGTTGCTGATGCGGAGGCTGGGTTCGGCGGCCCGCTCAACGCCTTCGAACTCATGAAGGGCATGATCGCCGCCGGCGCGGCAGGCGTGCATCGGGAAGACCAGCTCGCTTCCGAGAAGAAGTGCGGACACCTCGGCGGCAAAGTTCTCATCCCCACCGGACAACACATTCGTACGCTCAATGCCGCCCGGCTGGCGGCGGACATCAGTGGCGTTCCCGAGCATCATCATTGCGCGCACTGACGCACTCGCTGCGAACCCTGCTGACCAGCGACGTCGATGAACGAGACGCGCTCTTCTGCACCGGTGAACGCACCGCGGAAGGTTTCTTCCGCGTTCGCGGCGGAATCGATGCGGTGATCTCCCGCGGCTTGGCGTACGCGCCGTACGCCGATCTGATCTGGGTGGAAACCGGCACGCCGGACCTCGACTTCGCGCGCGACTACGCCGAAGCTCTGCACCGAGAATTCCCAGACAAGCTCCTCGCGTACAACTGCTCGCCGTCGTTCAACTGGAAGGCAGCACTTGACGACTCCGCTATCGCGAAGTTCCAACGCGAATTAGCCGAGATGGGTTACGCATTCCAGTTCATTACGCTTGCGGGCTTCCACGCACTCAACTTGTCGATGTTCGATCTCGCTCTATGGGTATGCACGCGATGGGATGACCGCGTACGTCGACTTGCAGCAGGCCGGAGTTTGCAGCCGCGGAACGCGGCTACACCGCCGTCAAACATCAGCGGGAAGTGGGCACGGGCTACTTTGACCTCGTGAGCTCGGCGCTCAAACCGAACAGCGACACCCTTGCTCTCGTCGGCTCGACCGAGGCCGAACAATTCCACTAACGCAATCTCGCCACAACCGGCTGGCAGCGCGGAGGAAGCGCCAGCGCCCGCGTTGCCGCCGACGAACCCCGACTTTCCTTGAAACCAAGCACATTCGTGAAGGCGCCCACCAGTTGGGCGTCGCACCCGTTTTGCGTCGGCGACCCAGGTTTTGCCTCGGGCGAATCTGTGGCGGCATCTCGTTAGACTGCCAACGTGGCGGATGATGAGCTGATTAGCGAACTTCAAAATCTCCGGACGGCTGGTGGACTTAGTTTGGCGAAACTTGAAGCCAGTCCAACGCTTCTGAAGGCTCTCGGGGCGCAGTCGGCAGAGGAGGGCAAAGATCGCCTCGGACAGCTGCTGGATAAGCTGAGCGATGACGACAAGAGAGTTTGTCTAATGCGTTCAACCTGAGTCAAGAGGGTTCGGACACACAATTTCAACGCCGAGCCGGCTACGCCGCCGAATTCGATACCGTCGATTCGGTCGTCGAAGGCTGGGAAGATGTTGCGATACGCAATCTGGCTTCCCAGATGACACAAGGTTCAGGCTCAAACGGCTAACTCGGCCGAAAATTGAGAGGCAGCTCGATTGCCGGACGTGGATAACTGTCTTGCGAATTCTCGTGATTTCAGGCTAGTTGTCGCAGATAACGGTTGCCGACTTCCGCGGCGTGTCGGTTTGCGCTGGATTGCCGCCGTCTAGTTAGAGTGGCGCGCTCGCGCTCAAGTTTTCCGGAGCTGCTCGCGCAATGCTGACGCTCGCAGCTCTGCGGAACTCCCTTCCCCTAGCGAGGAGAGCCATGAGAAGTCGTCTGCGTGCGCTGTGCGGTGTCGTCGCCGGTGGACTTGCTTTGGTGTTCGCAGCCCATATCGCGTACGCCGATTCCATGGAGGAACTCATCGTGGCTCACCGTGGCGCGAGGACCTCGACATTAGGCGAAGGCACGCTGCCTGCCTATCAGTACGCAGTGAAGAACCGCGCAGACATCCTGGATGGGGACATTCGCTGGACCAAGGATGGACCCGACTCTGACAGCGTCGGGACAATGGTGATCTTGCACGACGCCACACTCAATCGGACAACGAACTGCACGGGCAACGTCGCGTCGTTGCTGTGGTCCGCAATCCGCGACAGATGTCGCACCGATGTCGGTGGCCAGAAGCTGCTGCGCGTTGTCGACCTGCTCAGCTACGGCAACTCAGTCGGAAAGTCGTTCGCCCTGGAGATCAAGGTTTCTTCGATCACCGACGCCCAGGCAAAACAGTTGTGGGACGCGATCAAGAATTCCAGGGTCCAGCTGCAGGCGACCGCCAGCCGGCTTGATGCGCTGAACAAGATCAAGAAGCTCGATGTCGCTGATCGCAAGCACACACGATCAGCTACGCGCTGGGCACCTCAGGGACTGGGGTTGGCCGTCGGTGTCGACGATCAAGAAGGTCGGCACGGCTGTCAACGCCAAGCTCACAATCCCAGCCGATGTTGCGCGCACGGTACCGCCAGGCCAACATCAAGGTGTATCTGTTTACGGGCCGGAACACCTCCGACGATGCGAAGATGATCGCCTTGCAGCCGTACGCCGTGGTGGTCGACAACGTGGGCCAGTTCCAGAGTTGGCGCGACGCCGCGATCGGATCGGCGTAGCGGATCTCCCGCGGGAAGGTCCTACCTAGTCCGCCGATATGCCAGCAATGCCTGGAATCCGCCTACGAGGTCGGTCGCCCGGCGCGAGACCAAGCTCGCGGAGCGTTGCCGCCGCGAGACTGGAGCTGTAGCCCTGGTTGCAGACGAGGATGTAGCGAATGTCGGTCTCAGCTGCCACGGGCAAGTGATCAGGTGAGGTCGGGTCGAGTCGCCACTCAAGAACATTACGGTCGATGACGATCGCGCCCGGCAGCTCGCCATCTCGCTGCCGCTGCTCCAGTGGGCGGATGTCGATCGCTGACTGCGCCGGCTGCTACCTCATCGGCAAGGTCCGCTGGTTCGACTCTTTCCAGGCCTGCTCGGCTCGCACGAGGAGCCGGTCAATGGCCGACTGGTGCTCCATTGCATGCCTCCTCGGCTCAGTCTAGGAATGATCAATTAGCCCTCCGCAGCGACCCCGATCAGCTACCCGACGGTTAGGACCGACGGCGGAAAGCTGTCCACGTGAAGGGCTGGATCACGCTGGTCGGCGTTGTGTGCAACTCGCGGCCGTCGTCGATCGGTTGCCAGCTGTCGCCGATAGCGGCCGCAAGTTCCGCCGCGCTGTAGCGGGCAACCGGAAGGCCCGAGCACTGCCGCGGGCCGTCGGAGGCGAAGGTGGCAAAGATCGAGATCGTCCTGCCGGGAACAGTCCCACTCTCGAGCGCCTTCAGATAAGCGTCGCGATCTTGGTCGGTGATCATGAAATGGAAGAGTGCTCGGTCATGCCACACCAGGTAGCGCCGCGGTGGTCGCCACGTGCGTACGTCCCCCACCAGCCACTGCACACCTTCGGCAGCATCACTAAGCCGCTGCTGGGCGGTACGCATACCCGTGAGAGAGACGTCGAGCACCGTGAGATCTGAGTGTCCGCGCGCGAGCAGGGCAGCCGTAAGCGGTGAACTACCTCCACCGACGTCGATCACACTGTCAGATGGACCGATCCCGACCCGATCAAGCATCTGCAAGGACCAGACGGCTTGGTGCTGGAACCAGCTTCGAGTCGCATCACCGTGCCCGTACACATGGTCCCAGTGCTCTGCGGATCCAGTTGTGGGCCTCCATCGGCCCATCATGAATGAACGTGCTTACGACGGGGCGCCTGGCTCCATTCTGGAACAGTAGTCAGAACCGCCAGCGGGTTGCACCGCCTGGCGCAATTGTGGCCAGCGCTGTGGCCGTGCGCGCTTCGATGCGATAGACAAACCAAGGTGGTGGTCCCGCCGATGGAGCACTGAAATCAGCCGTGAGGGCTTGGCCGCTGTCGTCAACCCGCGCAGGCCATCCGTCCGCCGCCCAGCGGGCCGCCATGGCTGCCACGATTTGCGGATCGGAGATCTTGCTCGCAGTGCCTTCGACAACGAGATCGAAGTCATGGGCAGCGACGCTGAGCACGCACCGAGGGTCTCGAGCAAGATTCTTGCCGCTTACGCGTACGCTCGCCGGTCTCGAACCAGAACGGAGCCGTCGACCCAAAGGGCGCCAATTCGGTGACGTGCGGGCTGCCGTCCGAGTTGATCGTGGTCAACCAGCGGTGTGGCGGTTGGGACCGCCTGAGTCCGGCACCTGAGTGATGCCTTTGTCGAGCCCAGCTTCGATCTGAGACCAGTCGAGCAATGGCAAGTCGTAAAGATCAGCAAGGTTTGTTGCGTCCATACCGAATCAGACCGCAGCAAAGTCACAGACTCCACCGGCACGCACCGTATTGAGGTGGAGGTCGGAGGCTGCGCAGCTATTTTCAGAGTCGGGGCTGCGGTTACCGGGCCCGCCAGGTCACGCGGAGAGCGCTGAAATCGATTTGGTCGCACAATCAATATCGCCAGCGAAAGGCTGCCGCGGAGAGCGTTGTCAGGATGACCGAGAGTAACGACAGTAAGCGCTGGAATCGGGTCGAGTTGGCTAGCTGGCCCACACCGTTGCGAGCCAGCGCCTCGACTTGGGGTCGCACTGGGTCTCGGCGAAGACGACTTGTGGATCAAACGCGATGACCTCACCGGACTCGGCGGCGGTGGCAACAAGGTACGCAAGCTGGAATGGCTGGCTGGTACGGCGTTGGCCCAAGGCGCAACGACATTGGTGACGAGCGGAGCGCCGCAGAGCAACCACGCACGGCTCACCGCGGCGGTTGGCGCAAGGCTCGGCTTGAACGTCGTCCTGGTCCTGGCCGGCGAGCCGTCGGCATCGGAGTCAGGCAACCTCGCCTCGACGGCATTCTCGGAGCAAGCGTGTGGTCCGCGTCGGCGATCTGACCCGCCGGCAGGTCGATGAAGCAGTGCTGAAGCCATCGCTGAGGACGTGCGCCGTTCTGGATCGTTCCCGCAGTGATTCCGTTTGGCGGGTCAAGCGTGCTCGGTGCGCAGGGTACGTCGATGCAGGAGTGGAGCTGGCGTTGGAGCAGGCGCCGGATCTCGACCACAGTCGTCGTGGCCGTCGGATCGGGTGGAACCATGAGTGGCCTGGTTCACGCGCTAGGTGCTGATCGTGTACTCGGAGTCGATTGCGGCGCAGTGTCCGACCCGGTTGCAACCGTGACGGAACTCGTCAACGGACTCTCGGCACTATGGCGGCGGTTCCCGAAGCTGCGGTTACGACTCGACCAAGTGGGCAACAGCTACTCAGAGCTCTCGGCCGAGGTCGAACATGCGCATTGTCATCGCAGCGCGGACCGAGGGCATAGTCCTGGATCCCTTCTACACAGGCCGCGCTCTTGCCGGTCTAGTGGCAGCGGTACGCGATAACGACATCAGGCCCGGCCGTCGTACCGTGCTACTCCACACAGGCGGAATGCCTGGTCTCTTCGGACACCGGCAAGCCATGATCTGGGCTCAGAAGCAGCTCGTGGAGCGACGTTGGTCTGGAGCCCGAGGGTCCAGCGGAGCGCCTCTGCGGGTCCGTGGGAAAGGTACCTAGGCTGAAGTATTCGGGTTTGCGGATTGCGGGCTGAAGTCCCTTCGCCTTGAGCCAATCCAGGACGGCGTCGGCTACCTGCCTCCAGCCGCTATCGATGGTTATGGAGTGGCCACGGCCCTCGAACTGCTTGAGTTCTGTGACCGCAGTTCCGAGTCCCGATACTGTTTCAACGTGGATCGAGTGACCACGTCAGGAACGGTGTGATCTTCGAGACCGGAGATCAACACGCAGCGGCCCCCTGTCCTTGTTGGGCGGTGTTGACCTCGGCCTGAGAGTGCATGACGGAAATTGGCCGAGGCGTGCCTGGAACAAAGGCCTCGCAGGCGATGGGACGGCCCACGTCTCGTGCAGCGCTTTGGACTCCTCCCCGCTCATGGCGTTGCCGAATCCATGACCGAAACTGCTCCTTCCGGTCAAGGAAACGGCCCTTGTGTAGGTTCGTCGGGTTGCCCAGCGCGGGAAATCCGGAACGCAACTGAGCAAGCGGTAGCGGAAGGACTCCTTGATCTGTGCAGGATCGATTGCGACCGCTGCCGTTCCGACGTCTTGGCCGAGCAGTTTTTCAGCGATGAGGGCCGCCGAAAGAGTGACCGATGATCACCGGCTGCATCGCCGGAGGCCGTCGATGATGTCGGCGTAATGGCCTGCGACGTCGTTGATCCCGATATTGGCTACGTTCTCTGGTGCCCGCGGGCTCCGGCCACTGTGTCCGGCTCTCCCGGCCAGCCTGGAGCGATCAGCGTATCCGGCCTCCCGGAACAGCTCGATCCACCTGTTCCAGCTGGTCGCGCAGCCAGAGGCCGTGATGCGAAGACGACAGGAGTTGGGCTCATCGAATTGCCTTCCTAGGTCGTGGGTTGGGAGTGCGCCGCAGCGGAATCGCGCACTGCTCTAGCCACGACCCTTGGCACGGTGCCACATTAGGTTCGTGCTAGCTGGCCGCTGAAGGAGGGTGCCGATGGGCATTATCAGCAGAGGGTTTCTGGGACGACGGCGTGACAGTAAGCGACAGCCGCCGCCGGGCCAGTACCTCACGAACGATTTCCGGTCCTATCGGCAGGACCAACACCCCGCATATCGCTGGACGCCTGGGAATTCACAGTCACGACTGAGCTGGGCGACAGCCACCGCTGGAGCTGGACGCAGTTCATGGCACTGCCTGCCGACTCGATCACAGTAGACATCCACTGCGTGACACGTTGGTCCAAGCTGGATACCAGCTGGCGTGGTGTCTCCGTCGACGCGCTGATAGCGGATGTCGAGACGGAGGCTGACTTCGCGATGATCCACAGTTACGGCGGATACAGCACCAACCTGCCGCTGGAAGATCTGCTCGACGGTAAGGCATGGGTGGCCTATCAGTACGACGAATCCGAACTTGCTCCCGAACATGGAGGGCCTGCGCGAATGCTGGTCCCGCATCTTTACTTCTGGAAATCAGCCAAGTGGGTACGCGGCATCGAGCTGATGTTGCAAGACTCGCCCGGCTTCTGGGAGCAACTCCGGCTACCACGACTATGGCGACCCATGGCGCGAGCAGCGGTATCAGGTGGATTGAAGCTGCGCCGCGCCTGGCGGCCAGCGGTTGTCGCGGAACGCCGCCCGAGACGCCGAGTGCTTCCACGCTGGTTCTCGAGGTGGACGGATTGGTCTGGACATCTGGCCGGGCAGCACGTCGACGTCACGGCTGACCGCGCCCGACGGCTACCAGGCCGCGCGCAGCTACTCGCTCGCTGCACCTGCTGACGGCGACCGCGTCGAGATCACCGTGCAAGGAGTTCCCGATGGCGAGGTGTCCAGCTATCTCGTCGGTGATGCCCAGCCTGGTGACTCCGTCGAAGTGCGGGGACCGGTCGGCGGTTGGTTCGTGTGGAAGCCCGAGGACAGCGGCGCCGTGCTGCTCGTGGCGGGAGGGTCGGGCGTAGTACCCCTGATGGCGATGATTCGCACTCGGGACGGCATCAGCCAGGCCCCATTCCGGCTGATCTACTCCGTACGTGCACCGGACGACCGGATCTATGATCATGAGCTGCAGCGTCGCTCCGCCAAGGATGACCAGCTCGACGTCAGTTTCATCTACACTCGGGCTGCTCCGGATTCAGATCCACGGCTGGCTGGGCGGATCAAGATCGACGACCTGGTCTCACACGGCTGGGCCGCGGAGCTGGAGCCGACCTGCTACGTCTGCGGGCCGACCGGGTTCGTCGAGACGGTGTCGAATCTCTTGATCTTCTTGGGGCACGACCCGACCATGATCAGGACAGAGCGGTTCGGGCCTAGCGGTCCCTGATGGAGGTGTCTTATAGATGGATGTGCAAACAGAAGCCGCGTACGACGGGAATGCGCTGGCGGGTCCACTGTCGGAGGTCTTCGCCGTCGAGGTAACGACGGCGGTCGGCCGATGCCGCAGCTGCGGGACTTCGTCCCGAGTGGCCACACTTCGGGTGTATGGCCCCGACCCGGGCTTCGTGGGTCGCTGTCCGGGCTGTGAGGACGTGCTGATAAGGGTCGTGCGTACGCCTGATGCCCTCTGGCTCGACCTGAGCGGCATGTCCGCCTTGCACGTCTCGATGCAGTCATCTGATGAGGAGTAGCCACGATGATCATCGAGAACTTTCGTGAATACCTCGAGCAAATCCTTCACGAGGGCTACACAGTCCGCCATGACGAGCACGGCTCGGACCCGGATTTGATCGATCCGGGCGGCAACCCGATCGAAACGTGGCGTGCCGACTACCCGTACGAGGAGCGGATGGACCGCGACGACTACGAACAGGAAAGTACGCGCTGCAGATCGAGCTGCTGAAGTTCCAGGATTGGGCGCAGGAAACGGGCACCAAGCACGTGATCTTGTTCGAAGGTCGGGATGCCGCCGGCAAGGGCGGCACGATCAAGCGGTTCATGGAGCACCTCAATCCGCGCGCCGCGCCGAGTGGTTGCGCTGACCAAACCGACCGAGACCGAACGCGGCCAGTGGTATTTCCACCGCTACATCGCACATCTGCCGACCGCCGGAGAGATCGTGCTTTTCGACCGCTCCTGGTACAACCGGGCCGGGGTCGAGAAGGTCATGGGCTTTTGCACCAAGGAGGAGTACAACCAGTTCCTTCACCATGCACCTCTGTTTGAAGAGATGCTGGTCGAAAGTGGCTTCTCGCTGACGAAGCTCTGGTTTTCAGTCACCCAGCAGGAACAGCGGACCCGGTTCGCAATCCGTCAGATCGATCCGGTGCGGCGCTGGAAGCTCTCCCCATGGACATCGAATCCCTTGACCGCTGGGACGACTACACCGAAGCCAAGGAAGCCATGCTCCTGGCCACCGATACCGACTACGCGCGGTGGACCGCGATCAAGAGCAACGACAAGAAACGTGCCCGGATCAACGCCATGCGCTTCTTCCTCAACCAGTTCGACTATGAGGACAAGGATCCGAAGGTCGTCTATCCTGCTGACCCGTTGCTGGTCCAGCGTGGACGCGACGCTGTCGACTAGCCAAGAACGCCCCTACGATGCTGCCCTGGCAACCCTGGTAAGACGATCAATGGCAGTGACCTCGTCGGCGGTCAGCTGGATTCGTGCGCCGGCGGCATTGGCAACAATGCGTTCGCGGCGTACCGACTTGGGAATGACGACGAAACCGTGGGCTACGTGCCATGCGACGATCACCTGGGCTGTCGTCGCGCCGTGTTGCTTGGCGACCGAGACCAGCGTCGGGTCGTGCAGGTTGCTCACCTTGAACGGGCTGTACCCCTCAACACGACGGCGCGTTCGTCCAGTCCTGAGACCATCGCCGGGTCGTACAGCGACGGACCCCACCTGATCTGATTGACCTGCGGTGACACTCCGGTCGCCTGCGTCAACTCATCGATCTGGCCAATCGAGTAGTTGCTCACACCAATGGCCTTCGCCAAGCCCTCTTGTTGTGCGTTGACGAGCTGTTCCCAGACCCGTGGCGCTGCTACGCCATGGGGCGGCCAGTGAATCAGCCACAGATCGACGTAGTCCAGCCCTAGCTTGGCCAGGCTCTCACGGAGGGTCCGGCGCTCCCGGCCGGCGTGGTGAGGTGGCAGCTTGGTCGTCACGAACACCGATTCCCGAGCGACGGCAGTCGAAGCCAACGCTTTTCCGATGCCTGCCTCGTTGCGGTACACCGTCGCGGTATCGATGTGCCGGTATCCCGCCTCCAGAGCGTTGGCGGCCGCCTTTGTCGCAGCAGAGTTGCTGATCTGCCAAGTACCAAAGCCGAGCAGCGGCATACGGCCGCTCGGCAACGCAGCAGCGGGCTCTGCGTAGTCGTTTGTCGTCATGGTCGGCACGTTAGCCAGGGCACTGAAGCCCAGACACGCTGGGGTGTCGGGCGAGTGTTTTGGCACGTGCCGCTGCACCGAAATCAGGTTGAGCCGCGGCGGGAAAAGCACGCGGCCTATCTGATTCGTATTCCAAGCAGTTTCGGATTGGTCCGCTCCTCAGCAAGGCCGACATTTGTGCTCGGCTGGAAATGGTTGGAGAAATCACCCATCCACGTATTTCGTCATGACGAATAGCTGGCGTGGATATTGCAAAGAATCAACCCGCACGCCGCAGACTCGTCCTTGGCGCCGCTGCGCTGTTCATCACCGCGGGCGGCCTAGCCGGCTGTAGCGCCAGCGCCGAGTCGGCGCCGCCCTCCATCGCGACATCCGCTCCCTCCATCGCGTCATCCGCGCCTACAGGCCCAGTGATCAACCTGAGCTCGCTGATGTTCAATCCCTCCACGACCACCGTAAAGGTAGGCGAATCGGTCACCTGGCGCAACGACGAACCCATCACGCACACGGTGACCTCCGGACGCTTCATGGGCATCGACAAGACCACCGGTCTGCGCTCTTCGCAGCAACCGGATGGCATGTTCAACGCCAAGCTGGACGGAAAAGGCAAAACCTTCAGCTTTACGTTCACCAAACCCGGCACCTACACCTATTACTGCGACATTCACCAGGGCATGAACGCCACGATCACGGTCGTCGCCGACTCCGAATCCACCGAGGGCAACCAGAAATAGCAGAACTATTCCGTCGCCTTCACAAGCTCAGCGCAATTCGCGCCTCACGAAAGGTTCATCATGAACAAGCGTTTGATCCGCTTTTCGATTTCCACGGCCGCGGTACTCGTCCTCGCTGCCGGATGCAGCAGCTCAGGTTCCCCGGCGGGCGTGCCAGGCCCAGAGATGGCACCGTCTTCCGTGCCATCGGTCTCGATGACTCACTCACCTGATCACTCCCCGACCACGACCGCAGTAGCGCCTGACTCGACAGAGGCAGCCGCCTACGCGCGACCCTGACGAGCTTGCTGTCCGATCACGTGTGGCTGGCCGGGAATGCTTTGGATACCGCGGTGCAGCACAAAGGGCGATCTGAAGGATCCGCAGGTTGTTGGCGCGGTCAAGGCACTCGACGCCAACTCCGTGGCATTGTCCAAGGCCATCGGATCGGTCTACCCCGACGCCGAAAAGCCGTTCCTGGCTTCCTGGCGGCAGCACATCGGATTCTTCGTCAACTACACCTTGGGCAAGGCCACCAGCGACGACAAGCAGGTGGCCAAGGCCAAGGCCGATCTTGATGCCTACCGCACCTCGTTCGGTCAGTTGATCAATTCTGTGGTCCCCGAGTTGCCCGCCGACGCGGTTGCAGACGAGCTCAAGCCGCGCGTCCAGTCCCTGTACGCCGCGATCGACGCCAGTGTCGCCGGCAAGCCCGACTACCAGACCAAGCTCTCCATGGCAGCCGATCACATGGTGATGACCGCTGAGATCCTCGCTGGTGGTATTGCGAAGAACAAGGGGACTCGAAGGCGATGTCGACGGCATCGCTTCAACCGTCGGGCAACTCTCACCAGCCAACTCTCAGCGCACGTCTGGCTGGCCGGCAATGCGATCGACACCGCTGTACGGCACAGGGGGATCTGAAGGACCCGCAGGTCGTCGGCGCAGTCAAGGCCCTCGATGCCAACTCCGTGGCATTGGCCAAGACCGTCGGATCGGTCTACCCCGAGGCCGAGAGGCCGTTCCTGGCCTCTTGGCGGCAGCACATCGGATTCTTCGTCAACTACACCTTGGGCAAGGCCACCAAGAACGACAAGCAGGTCGCCAAGGCCAAAGCTGATCTTGATGCCTACCGCACCTCGTTCGGTCAGTTGATCAACTCCGTGATCCCCGAGCTGCCCGCCGATGCGGTCGCCGAGGAACTGATTCCGCACGTCGACACCTTGTACGCCGCGATCGACGCCAGTGTGGCCCGGCAAGCCGGACTACCAGACCAAGCTCAGCAAGGCCGCCGAGCACATGCCGATGACCGCCGCAATCCTGACCAGCGGCATCGTCGCCAACAAGAAGATCGAGTCGTAGTACTCCGCACTCCAAATTCCGCCGGCCGGGCCACCCACACCCGGCCGGCGGACCCATGCCACCTCACTTGCCGATGAGCTTGAAGGCGTGATGCGTCTTTCCGGTGCGGTGGGAATAGACCACCCAGGCCAGGCTCAGGGCCTCCAGCCACCGCGCGCTCTCGATGCCACCCATGTCGATCACCGGCCAGCCGAATTCTTCGAGCAGATTTGTCACGGTCTGCTTGGCCTCATCGCTGTCTCCGGCAATGAACATGTCCGGCTCACCACCGGTCAAGGTTGGGTTGATCATGACATCTGCCTGGACGATGTTGAGGCCTTTGACCACATGCGCGTTGGGAATCAATCGCTGCACCGCTCTCCCAAGGAGTCGGTGGTGCCGACAAACAGTCCCGGCCGTCCCGAGGAGAAGTCGAGCGGGTCACTGGCGTCGAGCACGATCTTGCCAGCGAAGCTCTCCAAGTCGGCGAGTCGGATCACGTCCTCGGCGGCTCGGCCATTGACGGACAAGACAATCAACTCGCCGAACTGGGCTGCCTGTGCGAAGGTTCCAACCTGTGCCTCCCGGCCGGCTTCACGCAGCCAGCCGCGCAGCTTGTCTGGAGTACGAGAGCCGATCATGACCCGGTGGGCATGATCAAGGAATCCATTCGCAAGGGTCCGTCCAGCAGAGCCGGAGCCAAGAACGCCGATCTTCAACGGCTGGGTCATGACCTTGTGGTATCAGCTGAGGCTGCTCCGCAAATAGGGCAGGGACTCGAGTTGGACTTCCACAACGAACTCAGCCGGACCTGGGGTCACTGATCCATCGCTGCCCAACCAGCGGCCAGGCGGCAACACAACGCGGCGCGTCACGGCGCCCTGTTCCAGAACGGGGCGCACAAGATTTCCTCGCCGAGGAGGAATTCATCGTGCACCGCTTCGTAACCTGGGAAGTGGTAGGCCAGCGGCCGCAGGATCGGTTCGCCCGTGCTGGCGGCATGATCAACAAGTGTCGACAGGTAGGGCACCAGCGCCTGGCGCGTCTGGACGGCGGCCAGGACGGCGGCGAGGTGTCGTTCGTCCAGGACACGCCACGGAGCCAGGGAAAACTGCATCATGGGAAACAGCGCAGAGCACTGCGCAAACCTGACGAAGAGCTCCTGGTCCAGCGATGACCCATCCCGGAACGAACTGAGCTCGCCACCGCCGACCATGTCCGGGCAGTTGAAGGAATGCCCGATCAGGCCTTGTGCGATGGCTTCCGGGATCAGTGAGGCCAGTCCGCCATGGCCCCAGATCCGTGGCTTGTCGTGCAACCGCTGCGAGAGCGGCTGACCGCCCATCTTCCAGCAGGCACGCAGCTCGTTGAAGCTGAACTCCGTGGCCAGCCGGGCCCACGCCTCGCACTGGTCGACCGCGCCGGCGCCAGCCATCGTTACGTCATCGGGGCGGTAGTGCCGAAGATCACCAGCATCGAACTTGAACCCATCCACGCCATCGCTTTCCATGAGTTCGCGCAATGCTCCGCGCAACCACCCCACGGCATCTGAATGGGTCAGGTCAAGGACGGTGCTGTAGCCGTTCCACCACTCGCGCACCACCGGCCGTCCATCCGGGCCCCTGATCAACCAGCCCTTGCTTGCAGCCATCCGCGAGTTCTCGCTGTCTGGGCTCACGAAGGGCACCAGCCACACCATCACGGAGAAGCCGAGTTCGTGGAGCTGTTGCGTCATCTCGGCGGGACGTCGGGAAACGCGTACGGTCGAAGGTCCAGTTGCCATAGTCGACCGACCAGCGGTCATCGATCATGATCAATCCCGGCGGGAAGCCCGCGTCCAGCACTCCCCGCGCGTAATCGAGCACGGCCTCCTGCGTGGGGTGGTACGGCATCTCGATCCAGGTGTTGTACTGCGGTGCGGTGAACATGAGTTCGCCAGGAGTGCGGTTCGACGCCGGGAAGTGCATGGCGGCCGCCGCTCGAAACGCGGATGCCAACGAGCCGCCCGCCTCGCCCAGGACCATGTCCTGGCCGTCCAGTTCGAGTCCGCCCATACCATCGAACGCAAATGTGAACGGCCTTTCTGACCAGACGTACCGGCCGGCGCTGGACACCAGGAACGGTGCCGACTGATTGGCGCCACCATGATCATCATCCGCAAAGCCTGCTGACGTGGCCAAGTTGCGTCGGTGCGGAGCCCGGCCAAACGGCATCAGCTGACCGTCGGCGGCGGCGCCGCCCCACCACCACTCGCCAGCTTGTATCGACAGAGTGCGGATTTCGGACTCAGAGGGCACGCTGAATATCCTCCAGGCTCCTGACCTCGCCTGCATCATCGAGCAGCATCCACGCGGCGGTGTCGAGGATCAGCTGGCGCGGGCGTCCGGCAGACGGCCGAGTGGCCAGTTCCAGGAGCAGCTGTTGGATCGCGGCCGATGCGTCGACCACCATGCACAAGGTTTCGTCCGCGCTCGACTCCAGCCTGAGTAGCGCCCGACACAGTTCCTGGATCTGCTGATCCCAATCCTCATCCCGATACGGATCCAGCTGCTGCAGGCTTCGGAGGAAGAGCGCACGTACATCGCGTGCAGCTTGTTGCATCATGTGAACCCTCTCTCCCGGCCGTTTGGCAGCTCCCCAGGGCTGTGTTGGAAATCTATACGATTAGATAATCTGAATGCAAGTGCCAACAAGCAGTATCTAGACACAATCTACCGTCGGCTTGGTTGCGACAGCTAATCGTGTAGATTGCTCGTGCTAGCTGTTTGCCCGCTCTCGAAGGAGGTTTGCCGTGGCCAGCCCAACGCCCGCCACCAGCGCCCGGCATGTGACCGTCGCCGATGTGGGCTCGGTACGCCGGCGTGAGCCCGGCAGTGGTCAGTTACGTGGTGAATGATGGCCCCCGCGGGGTGGCACCGCAAACCGCGGACCGGGTCCGCAGTGCGATCGCGATCCTCGGCTACCGTCCCAACAGCAGTGCGCGCGCTCTGCGGAAGGGAAGAACCGGAATTCTCGGACTGATCCTGCCCGGAACGAGCAACCCCTTCTTCGGTGAGTACGCCGACGTCATCTACGACGCTGCTGCTCGAGCCGGTTTCGCACTGCTGACGGCGAGTTCCGCGAGCAGCGCCAGCACCGAGCAGCGGCTGATCGAGGAGCTGGCGGGCCGCAACGTCGACGGCATCCTTCTGGCGACCATGATGTCGATCAACGACATCCCGAGACTCCAGCACCCTGGTGTACCCATAGTGTTGATCAACTGTGTCTTTGCGATACCGGGCTATCGGACACTCCGGGCCAGACGCCGTTGCAGGGTCGCGCGCGGTGGTCGAGCACTTGCTCACGGTTCATGATCATCGCTCTGTTGCCATGATCACCGGTGAGGCGGGTGTGCCAGAACCGGAGGCTCGCGAGAGCGGCTGGCGAGACGCTCTCCGATCTTACGGTCGATCAGATGGCGTTCTGATCCGCACACCATTCACCCGTCAAGGTGGATACGAGGCAGCAAAGAATCTTCTAAGCGCGCCAGACACACCCAGAGCGATATTCGCGAGTTCCGATCTTCAAGCGTCTGGAGTCTTGCGAGCACTCCGTGAGCGAAACCTCGATGTGCCTGGCGATGTCGCCGTTGTCGCGTTTGACGGAGTCGAAGAGTCAGGCTTTTGCTGGCCACCCTCACACTTGCCCGCCAGCCAGTGCAAGCGATGGCCGAAGCAGGCATAGCGGCCTTGCAGGCCGGTGGTGAACCCGCCCTCGAGTTGTTTGATATGGACTTGATCATCCGCCAGTCGTGCGGGTGTGGGTCCCAGGGGTGATCGAAGGCGCTGCGGATACCACTCGCGCTGACCCTCACCACCACCGGAGAACGGCCGCACTGAGCCAAGCGCCGGTCAGGAATTCCTTTGACATTGTCCTCGTCGAGGAATTGCGCCCTCTTCTGGACTATCGAGTCAAGAGTTTCTTACGGCGCACGCGTACCGTATGTAGCTCAAGCGCACGGGAATTTTGGGCGGAAGGAGCTGTCCCTGATTTCGGATTGTCCACGGTGCTGCCGACATCACTCCCGATCAGCACACGTTGATCAAGCGCGATGATCAAGCGCGACGGTCCCGCAATGCACCGCGCTCGGAGGAGAGGGCGTGACCCCGACCTCGAGCCAGCCCTTCGTCCGCCTGGAGTCGGTCTCGAAGTCGTATGGCAGCGGTTCCTCCAAGCTTGACGTGCTGGACGGGCTCAACCTCGACCTGCCCGAAGGTGAGACGACGAGCCTTGTCGGCCGTTCCGGAACGGGAAAGTCAACCCTGCTTTCGCTCATCGCCGGACTAATGCGTCCCGATACGGGCCGTATCTCCATTGGCGGCCAGCAAATGGATCAGCTCGATGACGATGCCCGCGCCAACCTCCGGGCTGATCGGATCGGCTTTGTGCTGCAGTCCGACAATCTGATTCCGTTTTTGACCGCCGTTGAGAACGTGGAACTGGCTATTGGATTTGGCCAGGTTCGACGTTCCACCGAACGGGCTCGAGAACTACTGTCTGACCTCGGGCTTGCACACCGTATGGATCATCTGCCGCGACAGCTCTCAGGCGGAGAATCGCAACGCGTAGCAGTGGGCGTTGCGCTTGCCAATGAACCGGACCTACTCCTCGCGGACGAGGTCGTGGGCCAACTCGACTCCACGACCGCCACGGACGTCATGGAAATGATCTTCAAGGCCTCCCGGGAGCGCAACCTCACCGTCCTCTACGTGACCCACGATGAGCAGCTCGCCCGCCAGGCTCACCACTCACTGCGCCTCGCCGATCGTCGGGTCGTTGCCGCATGAGCGTGGATGCCTCGATCACCGTCGACTCGGTGGTTGTCGAGCACCAGACCTCCAGCGGTCCGGTACGCGCGCTCAATGGGGTTTCCTTCACTGTTGACAGTGGGTCGAGCGTGGCAATCACCGGGCCCAGCGGCGGCGGCAAGTCAACGCTTCTCGGGGTGATCGGAGGACTCGCCCTGCCAACCTCGGGCAGCGTGCGGATTGGCGATTCCGAGATCTCGGAGCTGTCCGAACGTGATCGCTCCGATTTCCGACGTGCACACGTCGGGTTCGTCTACCAGGCGGACAATCTGCTGCCCTTTCTCACCCTGCTGGAAAACGTCGGACTCCAGCTCGCGCTCAACGGAACGCCTTCGGGAACCGGACGATCACTCGCGGTGCTCGCCAATCTCGGCCTGGCCGGACTGGCCTACCGCCTGCCCGACCACCTCTCGGGCGGGCAGCGACAGCGGGCGGCGGTCGCTCGGGCGATCGTGCACCAGCCCGCGATCATTCTCGCCGACGAACCGACGGGGGCTCTCGATGCTGCCAACGCGGTGGGAGTGATCGACCTATTGCTCGGGATGCAGCACGAGATCGGTGCGACGTTGATCATGGTGACCCACGATCGCGAGGCCGCCGGCCGGCTGGACCGGCAAATCCATCTGCGAGACGGACGTGTTTCATGATCGGCCGCTACGTCTGGCGCGACCTGCGTCGCAATCCGAGACGTAGTCTCACCGCCCTTGCTGGGATGACGCTGGGCATCGGCCTGTTTTCAGCCGTCTTGTTCTTCATCGACGGTTCTTCGGCGACCATGACCGCGCGTGCGATCGCTCCAATCCCGATCGACATGCAGCGTGTCCTGGGGGATCCCTCGGCAACAAGGTGCGGCTGACCGAACAGGTCACTCCGTTGCGACTCGAGCCCGGCCAACGCGGGCACGTCACGCTGATCTTGGCGAACAAGAGTTCCCATCCCGCCAATGAGGTCGTCATCCGAGACGAACCGACACCTCCCCTGACCTACGTGCCCAACTCGTTGACCATCGACGGCTCGCGGATGCCCGATCCGGGCGGTGAGTTCCCGCTCGCCCAGGGAGGCCAAGCTAGGCCTCAATCTGGGCACCGTGCGACCCAATTCCAAGGTGACGCTGGCGTACGACGTGGTGGCGGACGCTGCGATCGAGTCCGTCCCTTCCCTGGGTCCGAGCGCGAGCTTCTCCAGCCGTGAGATCGGTATGCCCGTCAAGGCGAATACCTCCGAACCACTCAGCCTCGAGGAACTGACGAGCCAGCTCGGCCAGATCCCAGGCGTTGCCCGAGCGGAACCGCTGTCTTTCGTCGATCTCGACCCGGGCTCGCTCTCCATGGGCGCGACGCGGCCTCCGGAGGCGGCCCGCGTCTTCGGCCTCGACAAGCGATATCTGGAACAGGACCCGTCCATCCGGATCGTCGACGGGTCCTACGAACCGGGCGCAGGACTTCTCAGTGCGGAGGCGGCCCGCTCTCTGTCTCTCAGCCCTGGTGACGCTGTCCAGGTACGCGTGCCCGGGCTGAGCCAGCCCCTCAGCGTACGCATCAGCGGCATCACCGACGTCTCGCGGGCGAAGTCGCTGTTCTACAGCCGCGAGGGAAAACAACTCGAGCAGTTCGTGTACGTGCGCAATACGGTGATCGTCGGGCCCGAGGTCTTCGCCAAGACGATCGTGCCTGCCTTCCAGAACGTGGCGACCGCCCCTGGCACGATTCTTCGCAATCAGCCGATCCTCGAGGTCGACGTCTTCATGGTGCGCGAGCCGCTCGACGCCGATCCTGCAACGGCCTTGGCCCAGACGAAGACTGTCGCTGGCGCCGTGAACACGGTTGCACCCGGGCAAGACGTCTTGATCGACAACATCTCCAACGCGCTCGAGGTGGCCAGCGAGGACGCGCGCACGGCCAAGCGGATGTTCGTGTTCCTGGGCCTTCCTGGCGTGTTGCTGGCAGCGATCCTCACCTCGTACGCGGGCGGTGTGCTGGCCAGTGCGCTCCGCCGGGAACAGGCGATCCTGCGAATCCGCGGCGCCAATCGGCACCACTTGCTCCGTATGCATGCGTTGCGAACCCTCATCCTCGCAGTCGTCGGGTCGGTGCTTGGCGTCGCGCTGGGTCTGGCGTCCGCCGCTGCCGTGCTGTCGGCCGACGCTCTGGCCAGCGCCTCCCCGTCAGCCTGCTCGCCTCGGCTCTGCTGGGCGCCGGCGCAGGATTTCTCGCCACTGGCGTCGCGCTCTACGCGGCAGGCCGGCGCGCCATCAACCGTCAGATCAGCGACGAGCGAGCGCAACTGGCCTCACGGGCCCCACTCTGGCGACTCCTCGGGCTCGATTTCCTGATCTTGGCGGCCGCAGTCGGCGTCGAGTGGTACCAGCGCCGCCACGGCGGCTTCGAGGGCGTTCGCGGATCGGTCTACTTCGGCCGTGCTGTCTCCCTGCGCCTGCATCTGGTGATCGTTCCGATCGGGATTTGGCTCGGCGGGGTTCTCATACTCGGCCGGGTCGTCGAGCGCGTGTTCGCCTACTTGCCGCTGCCGCTGCGCCACCGCTTCGGCCGGCCGCTTCGGGGCTTGCTGACACGCAGCATCCGCCGCCGCTCCTGGGCCGCGGCGTCGGCGGTGATCATGGTCGGCTTGATCGTTGCGTTCGGCACGAGCGTGGCGTCGTTCAGCGCGTCCTACAACCAGGCGAAAGCGCGCGATGCGAGGTTCGCGGTGGGTTCGGACGTACGCGTCACGCCGTCCCCGATCAGCGCTCTTGATCATCCGCCGCAATACGCCGAGAAGCTCGAAGTGCCTGGTATCCGGACGGCGACGCCGGTGGTTTATGGCCTGCAGAACGCACTGCTGGAGAGCGAGGTGAACGAAGATGCGGGGAACATGGCCGCTGTCGATCCCGCCGCCTTTGCGCAAGTTGCCCCGCTCATCGATAGCGATTTCATCGGGACGACCGCAGCCAACGCCATGGATGCCCTGCAACGCGAACCCGGCGGCGTCCTGCTGACCGAAGATCTCGCCGATACGCTCGACGTGGAACCGGGCGACGAGGTACAGATTCTGTTCGCGAGGGGTACTCAAAAGCAGAAGTTGTCCGAGATGAAGGTTGTTGGGCTTTTCCTGCGACTTCCTGGCTTCCCCGAAGGCGCAGACCTCGTAGTCAATATCGAGCGTCAGATGCAGCTCATCCCGTCCACGAGCGCCGCATTCTTCCTGGCACAGACCACGGACCCGAGCGATGCCACGTTGAATCGAGTCGTCACCGGGCTGCGAGAAGGACCTGGTTCAGCTGATGCTCTGCAGATCGACACACGCGCAACCGCACTCGACAAAGACCAATCAAGCCTGGCGGCGCTGAACATCCGCGGCCTGCTCACCCTCGACGCTGCTTACGCCCTTGCGATGGCGGCCACCGCGATCACGATCTTCGTGTTTGGGCTTTTGCTACAGCGGCGAAGGGAATACGTCACGCTGCGGGCCCAGGGCATGCGCATTGGAAGGATTCGATCGCTCTTGGTCACCGAATCAGTTGGTGTGGTGGTTGTCGGAGCGGTGGTCGGGGTCCTCGTTGGCGCGATCATGGCGTACGTCCTGGTGAACGTGCTGCAACCCCTCTTCATACTCCAGCCAGAAGTTGTCATTCCGCGAGCCGACATCGGTTTACTCGCGGGGCTGGTGCTGGCCGTATCGGTGGCTGCGTCGTTGGCCGCTACCACCCTCATTCGTCGTCTACCTCCCGGGGAGCTGTTGCGTGATGAGTAACCAACCGGACACTCGCGTCCTGACATCGGTTCTCGGTGCTATCGTCAGCGAAGTGCTTGCGACTGTCCGCTTCCGCCGTAAGGCCTTGGCCGTTGCCGGTGCTTTCGTGGTTGCATCCGCGACGGCAGCTTGCAGTGCCGGCTCCTCGCCACAGACAGCACCCCCAGCACCGGAGAGCCCCACGCCATCGCAGATAGCGGCGACGTCCTCAACCCCATCGCCCACTCCTTCTTCCAAGCCGAGCAGTACGCCGGCAAAGAAGGTCAACGCGAATTACAAGAAATTCGATCCGAAGGACTTCGGCGATCCCATCGGCGGCCAGAACAGTTGGTATCCACTGGTGCCTGGTACGCAGACCTTGAGAGACGGGTCAATAAATCGCGGGAGCAGAAAGCTTCACCACCAATTGCGTGTCACCGTAACTGACGTCACGAAGATGGTGAATGGTGTCAAGACCGTCGCCGTTTTGGACCAGGACATTGACTCCGGCCAGGTTGGTGAGGCGTCGCTGGATTACTTGGCTCAAGACAAGTCCGGCAACGTCTGGTACCTCGGCTCGTACACCGAGATCTATGAGGGCGGCCAGTTCGTCAACGCCGTCGACGCCTGGCTTGCCCCTAAGAGAGGGGCCCGGCCGGGTGTCTGGATGATGGCCGATCCCAAGGAGGGTATGAAGTACGTCGAGGCGCACAACTCGCGTGAAACCATTCGCGCTGAGGTTTCCAAGGTCGGCGAGAAGAAATGCGTCGACTACGACTGCTTCAAATCTCTTGTGATTCTCGAGGACGGCAGCGAATTCAAGTACTTCGGCCCTGGAGTAGGCCACATTGCAACCGAGCCGAACTATTCCGGCGGTGAGCAGGAGAAGGAAGAACTTGTCAACGTCGTCAAACTGACGCGCAAGGGCCTGTCCGAGTTCAGCGCCGAGGCGCTGAAGCTGGACAAGCACGCTCGTAAGGAGTCGAAGGTCTTCGCCAACTCCGACGCTGCGAAGCGCTCCTGATCACGTAACGAGTCATCCCTGTCGCGAGAGCCAGCGACCTCTAGCCGATTATCGCCTGCACGGCGGCGGGCAAGATCACCAAGTAGAGCAACAGGTTCAGCACGATCAGCACCGGTAGCAGGAGCATCGCAATCAGCAGGCCGATAAGCCGCACGACCATCCAAAGCATCCGATGCCGTCTTGCGCCGTCGGCAACCGTGGCCGCGTGTTCGATGGTCATGGACTTGTGATGGAGATCGGAAGGATCTCCACTCTGCCGAGTAGCGAGTCATCATTCCGACTGTGTTGCACGGCCCGGCTCCAGCCAGAAACCAGTGCAAGTCGGGCGCGTCCGGCCTTCCATTCCTGATGCACGGCCAGCGCCTGGGCGGCCGCATCCGCCCCGCTCTCGGCGGCCCGGAGCCGTGCATGCGCGAACTCGTGAATGATCACCGCTCGCCGGTACTGATCACGTGCTGCTGTGTACGCCCGCGCGCCCGGTCTGTGCTGGCGCGCGGCCGTCGCAGCAGCACCTGCCAACTCCCCAGCGCCAGTCCCGCGAACATCAGCACTGATGACAGTTGGCTAACAGCCTCAGGCAGCGGGACGAGCGCGCCGACCGCAATGCTCTTTACAGCTACACCGCTGACCAGAGACAGCGAGGCACATGCCAGACATGGTCCGATGATCCAACTCGTTACCCGATGAGTCGGAGATGGCAAGCGTTCGGATGGAGCCGAAGACAGCCACGAGCTCACCGCCATCTTGGTCGCCAGGACGAAGACCGGCCCGAACGCCAGCGGCAGCAACCATGCCTCAAACGGAGGTAGGTCCGCGCTTGCGAGGATGCTGCTAATGGTGAAGAAGCTCGCCAGCATCAATAACGCTGTCACCAGGAAGGCACCAATCCGGCCCAGGGGCCGCCGCACGGCGGGAGTAGCCGCCAGGTTGCCCCGGGCACTCTCGACGGCAAATGCGGTCCGCTCGATCGCTGCAGTCCAATAACGCTGTCTGGCCCGACGCCGCACGAGGCGGGTTTGCAATCTGTGATCCCGATACGGGGTTTGGGTCCGGCGTACGCCGCGCCGATGCCCGGTGAGCAGATCGCTCGCCTGCTGTGCGGTAGGTCCGGTCGCCATGTTCGGGTCTACATCGGCAAGCGGCGGCTCAGGTGATCGATACGCCTCGTCGGCCGGCGCGGTGACCAGATGCGGACTCATGGCGCTACCTCCCTCTTTGAGCTGTAGCCCTGAGTAGAGACCGCCACCTGACGAGCCCCTTGCTTGGTGAGCCATGCATGCCAGCTCCGAGCCAATCTGTCCACCTCAGGGGTGCTGGGCGGCGGCTCGGTCTGTCCAACCCCGTACATTCCAATGCTGCTGAAGTTCGACAGGTCGACGGCGACCGCGGTCTCCGGCACGGCAATGCCATCCGACAGCATCAGCGCCTTCGCGCCGACCCGCGGTTAGCGGTGTCGCATCAGCGAGACCGACGTAGCCGCCGACCACCGACGTCCCCGGTCGCGCCATAGGCGGGCGTCCGTTGCGGACCGCCAGCCAGACTTGATCGCGAGCGACCTGCTTGAGGTAGGCAAGCTTCGCTGGCCGAGCGGCTTCGTTGTGGTAGCGCACGGCCATCACCGGGCACTCGACAACAGTGCGCGCGCTTCCAGCCGAGCCTCCGAAAACGATCACTGAAGCGCGGCACCCTTGTCGACCGCATCCTCCACCGTGAGCGCGACCTGCTGCGCGACAAAGGCGCGCGAGGCTGTGCGATCGCCCATAAACGAACCCGAGCCGTCGACCGCCAAACTGAGCTCGAGATCTGGTATCACCTTCGGGTCGACCAGTTGTTGCACGGCATCCGGACACCGCGTTTCGATGGCTGATGTCGTCTCCGTGGTTCCGCAGGCCACAAGGAGCCAGCCGAACAACCGTCAGGAAAGCGACGAGCAGGGCATTCAGCTTTCCCACAGCCTGCCTGGAGTGCTCGCGTTGGGTCTGCAATTGCGCATTGCCACATTTCATTTCTCATGGCCTCCCCTCTTGCCTCAGCGCCCTATGCGGTATTTGATTGGCACTCAGCAAATATCGGATTTGCCACGGATTACAGAGGGAGTCAGCAGGAGTAATGCCGGATCGATAGGAGGTCCGCTTTTGGCCGAGCAGGCGAGACCTATGGGCGGCGGCATCGAGTCGTTGAGCCGTCAGGATCGCCTGCTGTGCGTTTTAGTGGAGAAGTTCCAGCCGGTTTGGCGGGAGATCGAGAAAGCAGACGTTCGCCGCCGCGGCCTTGGCTCGCGGGATGAATTGCTGGTGCCACAGAATGTGATGATCGGGCTGGTCATGCTGCGCGGGCTGTTGGCGGAGGCCGGGCAGGGCGTCCTCCCCTGGCTCGAGCTGGCCGCCAGACGTGACACAGATCCGGCATTGCGGCGACAGTTCAAACGCTGGATGAACGCACTGACCGACTACTTCAATGGGAGGCGGGCGCTCAGCGGCGTCGATCTGGCGCATCTCGCGCGCGGTCTGACGATCACTTACCCTAGGCCGGATCTCACCGCGGACACCCTCGCCAGCGAGCTGTTGGGCTATGCCCGTCCGGAGCCGTCGGCCGCGACTCGGCAGCAACGGGCCGACATGGTCTCCAGCGCGGTGCTGCGGCCGTCGGCGATCAGTGTGGCAGACGCTTTCCTCGCCGACGTGCCGCCCTTGCTGGCCAGCGCCTTCCAGCGACGTGAGGTCCAGCAGCACGTAACAGAGATCCTCCGCACAGCTGGGCGTCCTCCGCTGGTGCTGTCGGGGCCCGCGGGAGTAGGCAAGAGCCAGCTGGTCGCCGCGGTTCTGGAGGACTTTGCTCCCGACAAGGTGATCTGGGTCAGCGACGCGGCTTCTCGGGATGCGGTACTTGAGGCGTACGCGCGAGCCGCCCAGGCGCTTGGACTCACAACGCCCGACCCCGGCAATCTCGAGGAGTCCGCGCGGAGTCTGATGCGAGCTCTGCGCCGCTCCGACTTCGACTGGTGGATCGTGCTCGACGATGTGGATGATCCGGCTCACCTGGTGGGTTTTTGGCCGGGTGGTGCCCGGGGCCGAACACTGTGGCTGACCCGCCGCCGCGGCACGGATCTGGAGGGTGAGGGTCGCCAGATCATCACAGTCGAGGGCTTCTCCCGGCGCGAGGGGCAACGTTATCTGCAGGGTCGCCTGGGGCCTGCAGTCGAAGCGGGCGAGATGGTTAGCCACACATTCGACGAGGTGGATGGCCTGGTGCATGATCTCGGCGGCACGCCCCTTGCCCTCGCTCTGGCCGCCAGCGTCTTGCAAGAGAATCGCTATACCTGTGCTAACTACCGCAGGTTGCTCGCCGACCAACTGGACGGCGTTGATGGCCTGTTTGCTGACCGGACCGCCGAGGGATACGAGCGGCCGCTGGTCGCAGCTTGGGCGATTTCCCTGGATCGGGCAGACCAGCGCAACCCGGCCGGACTGGCTAGCTGGGCTGCCCTGATGATTGCGGTGCTCAACCCGGCCGGTGTGCAAGCCAAGATCATGAGGACTGAGGTCGTACGCCGTTTCCTGGCTGCCAAGGGCCAGCAGCGCGAAGCGGTGGTCAGCTTTGATGATCTGACGCGCACCACCCGGGCACTGGAGTCGTACAGCCTCATCAGCTGCACCCGGTACGACGCCGGGACTGAGTTGAAGATTCGCGAAGCGCGTATGCACCCCTTGACGGCCCGGATGACCCGGCATCATATGGGAGCATCCGCGGTCACTGAGGCAGTGGTTGTCGCCGCCGACGCCGTGATGGAGCTGTGGGGAGCGGTGGAGAACGACCCTCGTCGCAACCTGGATCTGCGAGGCAACGCGATCTGGCTCGACGGGCTACGCGCGGAGGCACTCGCGTCATCCGATGGAGTACATCCCATCCTGATCCGGCTGGGTTGGAGCCTCGGCGAGACAGGCCGTCCGCACCGTGCCGCGCGCTATTTCGAACGACTCGCTGACCGGATAGCGCCGATGCTAGGGAGCGGCCATCCGGACGTCCAGGACGTGCAATATGCCTGCGGGGTCTGGCATTGCAGGGAGGGTAAGGTCGCGCGCTCCATCCGTGAGCTGACTGCCCTGCGAGACGCGACGAGTGGCGGCGAACTGGACGCCGAGCGCCGCGCGATCCGTACACCGCGTCGAGCTGGCGACATCTCAAGGCTGGTCGGGCCAGGTCAACGCGGCATGTCGCGACTTGGCCCGGCTGATTGCCTATGCCGAGCAAGTTTTGCCGCCGGACGACCCACTAACGCTGCACGTCCGATACAGCCACGCCGTCTGGACGGGCCGAGCCGGCCAGCACGCGGCCGCTGCAGATTTGCTCACCGAGGTGCTCAAGAGACAGCGGCAGATTCTGGGCGACGATCACATAAGTACGCTGAAAACCCGGCTGGAGCTGCCGATCTGGACGGGCCAGAGCGACCATGACCGTGCGCTGTTGCAGCTGCTCGATCAGCGTGACGACTGGATTCGGGTTTGCGGACCCGACCATCCGGACACCATGCGCATGCACCACATCCTCGCGCAGCTCCGCGGCCAGACCGGCGAGCTGAACAAGGCGCACACAGAAATGCGGATCGGTCTACCGCCGACGGCGTCGGATCCTTGGAGACCGTCATCCCGATACGCTCAAGAGCCGACAGGATCTGGCCGTGCTCCGTGGAGAGCTCAACGATCCGGAGGGCGCGGTGTTCGATCTGATCGAGCTGCTGCAGCGACCGACTCAGAATTCAAGGGAATGCGATCGATCGAGACCTTCCGCACTCGCCGGCAGCTCGCCGAGTGGATCGCCCGTGCCGGTCACCCCGAGACCGGCCTTGCCGAGCTGCGCTATCTGCAGGCGGACTTTGCCAGATTCGTGGAGGATGGGCATCCCGAACTTGCCCAGGTTGCGGCAGCCATCGCTGAACTCAGCTGAGTCGAGCGCAGGGCGCGTTGCAGAGAGCGCGTGTTACTCGCGCGGACTCTGGCGGCCGCCGGCTGGTCTCGGCGCAACCGTCTCATGATCGTGGTGCCGAGTTTGGCAATGCGCCCGGATGGTGCTGGCTCGACGGTCGAGTGCGTTCCCCAGCCCTCGTCAGGTTCGGCGAGGCTGCGAACGAGCTCGATCACCTCGCGTTCGTCGAGTCCCTGGGAGACCAGCCGCTCAGGATTTTCGGGATCCCGGGTGAAGACGTAGAGCCGGTCGTTCTGTGCTGCGAGAACGATGTCAGCGCTCACCTCCGCGGTCTCCGCGCCGGTCGATGCGGAGTAGTCCGTCACCGTCACCAGCGCTGTACGCTCGGCGGCTCCGAGCACTTTGTCGGGGTCCACGGCAGGATCGCGCTGGGGATCACCGTTGGGGAGCCGTTCGCGCAACCGGCGGAGTGCGTCGTCGATCTCCCTGAGGGAGAGCTCGTGTACGCCGAGCGCGTCGATGAGCACCTCGAGGGCGACCCCTCGGGCTGCGGGAGCAGCAGCGTGCGCCACGGCTGCCCGGACTCCGTGCCGGTCACCCGAGCATCGACGACAGATCGGGCGCGTTGCTGGAACACCACCGCGATGCCCAGGTCTCCCCGGACCTGAAGCCGTTCTGTCTCAGGCAAGGCCACCAAGAGCTGCCGGGCGGCAAGCGACCGTACGGCTTCATCGACTGCCTCTTCGGGCGGCATCTCATCGAGGAAGTCGACGACGGCATCCACCGCCACCATCTCGGCGAGGCTGTAGCCGCCGAGCGGTACCGGTCCTGTACTCACCAGGTGCAGCACCGCATCGATCAACCCGGCCGGTACGCCGATGTCCGACTGTGTCTCGGTCACGAGGCCTCCTCCACGGCGGCCGGAATGCGACTCGCGAGGCGCACCCGACGATCACCAACCTTCACCTCGACCGGCCGCACAGCCTCTGCTTTCGGCAGCGCCCAGCCACCCGTCCTGCTCTCAGCGGAAAGCAGGCGCTTGGCGGCGCCCGCTGCGGTTTCACTAACCCACACCTGCGAGTTGCCGAACAGTCCCCGACCCCGTCCGCGCCCCGGTCCGGGAATCAAGTCGACCAAGGGGTCCTGGCGCATCGGCCCGGGAAACCGGCGGACGAGGTTCGAATGGGTTGGGTCATGGATGACCTGGTCCTCGGCATCCAGCCGGGCGAGCGCGCGGGATAGCCACTCGTTGCGTGCTTTGCGGCAGCGGCACTGAGGTACTGAGCTGCGGCGAGAGATACATCGGGCGCCGTTCGGTGGCCGCCGAGAGCCCCCACGGCCCGACGTTGCGTTTGGTTACGCGATAGACGACGAAGTCCACCATGATGCAACACGTCGTTCCACGATGGCAGCCGGTGCCCCTTGCCGAACGCCGCCGGAGTCTTCTCCAGCTGCACCCAGGTGCCGTTCGCCGTTCGTCCGTGCAGCTTCTCGCGTACCAATGGCCCGTGCATCCCCAGATCGGGATAGGTCTGCTTGTCGACCGTCTTGTGGTGACTCGACAGCCGCTGCCGCGTCACCTTCGGAAACCGCCAGCGTTCGTAAAGCTCCGGATTGTCCACGAGGACATGCCCGCCGCAGAGCACATCGCGAAGCTGATTGACGTCGAGCCCGTGCGCCTCCAGGTCGGCGAGAACCGAAGCCTCTTCCGGCGTGAGAGTCTTGGCTGCCTGCACCAGCCCGCGGCGGTAGCGACCGTGGCGGGTGGTCAACTGGACGAGCAGGCGGACCCTGGTGCGCGCCTGCTCGGCCTGGTGCCTCGCTTGCCTCAGCGGCGCCGCGCGGCCGCCCCGACCGACGTGCCTCGCACGTGGTCAGGCTACTGCTCGGCCTCAGGCTGACGCGAGACAGTCACCGATCTACCGAGCTGCCGGTCGTGCCTGCAGGTGATGTCTTCCGTGCTGCCAACCTCGCAGTGCTTGACTTCTGAGCAAAGATCCGCTTAGATCGATCTAGATCTACTTAGATCGATCTAAATCCCGGAGAGATGAGACCAATGGCACGAGTAACGCTCCTGGATCGTGGCCCGGCACTGCGGAGTCTCCCCGAGCGACGGTGAGCTTGGTGCTCAACGACAGCCCGCTCGTCGCAGCGAAGACGCGCGACCGCGTACGCCAGGCCATGACCGGAGCTCGGGTACGTCTACAACCGCGCTGCGGCTTCGCTCCGCACCCAGCACAGCGACGCCATCGGCGTGGTGCTGACCAACATCACCAACCCGTACTTCGCCGAATTCGCCGCGGGGCTTCAGGACACCCTGACCAGCAGCGGCACCGTCCCCCTGCTGGCGGTCAGCGGCGAGGACCGCGACACTGCAGCATCGCCTCGTCAAGATCGCTGGTCGAACGCGCCGTGGACGGCATCGTGCTGGTGCCTGCCCACGGCACGAAGCCCGAGGATCTTCCGGACCTGCTCGGCACGCCTCTGGTGCTGCTGGCCCGCCGCCGTGCACGGCATGGATGTCGATTACGTGGGCGCGCAAAACCACGACGGCGGGCTATGCGGCCGCCGAGCATCTCTTCAGCCACGGCTGCCGCCACATCGCCTTTGTCGGTGGTTACGCCGACGCCTCAGCTCGCGAGGAGCGCGCGAGCGGCGTGGCGGAATTCCTGAGCGATCGCGGCTTGACGCTCGACTCGGAGCATTCGGTGGTATGTGAGCCGGCACGGCCGCCCGCGCGGGAGGCGGCGATGCGCTTGCTCACCAACGATCCCACGGTCGACGGCATCGTCTGCTTCAGCGACGTGGTCGCCTTCGGCGTCCTGGATGCGATTGCCGACATCGGGTCGCAGTGTGGGATCTGGACGTCCGGGTGATCGGCTTCGACGACGTACACGACGCCGGTCTCAACCGACCCTCGCTGAGCAGCGTCGCGGTACCGGCTCGCGAGACGGGCCGTCGGGCCGGCCAGCTCGTACTCGAGCGCGCGGCGGGATCGACCGAGAACCGACCGTGCGCGAAGAGTTCCCAGTCAAGCTCGAGCCGCGGGAGACCTGCGGCTGTCCCCGTCCCCAACTGCTCGTCTGACCCGAGAGGATCCCGGCAGATATGCGAACCGTACCCGTGCTGACCGGCGCCGAGGCCGCCACAGCTGATCGCCGACTCTGCCGTCATCACCGATCTCCTCATCGTCCGGTCTTGGCTGTCCCGACGCCGTGCTGGAGGCGATCGGGCATCGATACGCCGAAACCGGCTCCCCGGCAACCTGACCACGCTTCACCCGATCGCCGCCGGCGACATGTACGGCATCAAGGGCATCGACCACCTGTGCCGCCCAGGGCAACTGCGCCGAGTGCTGGCCGGCTCCTACCCGTCCGGCGGCTCCAAGCTGGACCCGCCGCTGATCCGGCAGCTGATCCACAATGATCAAATTCAGGCACTCAACATCCCCTCCGGAGTGCTGTTCCAGATGCACCGCGCCGCGTCCACCGGGCAGCCGGGCGTGCTGACCGAGGTCGGGCTCGGCACGTACGCCGACCCGCGGATGGACGGCGCCAAGATGAACGCCGTCACCGACGACTTCGTCCAGCTCATGCAAGGTCGACGGCAGCGACTACCTGTTCTACCCGGCGGTCGACGTCGACGTCGCGATCATCCGAGCCACAACCGCCGACCCGTACGGCAACCTCTCGTACGAAGCAGGAGTGCAGCACTCTCGGCGCGCTCGATCAGGCGTACGCCGCCCACAACAACGGCGGCATTGTCATCGCCCAGGTCAAGAGGCTGTCTGAGAACCAGCTGCCCACGCAGGACGTCCGCGTTCCCGGGATTCTTGTCGACGCTGTCGTGGTCGACCCCGATCAAATGCAGACCACGCAGACCTTCTACGACCCGGCGCTGTCCGGCGAGGTCCATCGCGATCTCGACGACATCGAGCCGGTCGAGTTCGGTCTGGAAAAGGTAATCGCTCGCCGGGCCGCGGCCGAGCTGCAGGTCAACGCCACCGTCAATCTCGGCTTCGGGATCTCCGCCGCAATCCCGCGGGTGCTGCTCGAGGAGGGCCACGCCGACGACGTCACCTGGGTCATCGAGCAGGGCGCCGTGGGCGGCTTCCCGGCGACCGGGTTCGCGTTCGGGTGCGCGCTCAATCCGCAGGCGCTGTTACAAAGCATCGATCAGTTCACACTGCTGCAAGGCGGCGGTTTCGACGTTGCGATGCTGTCGTTTCTGGAGGTGTCCGGTGCGGGCGATGTCAACGCCTCCTACCTGCCGCGCGCGGCCGCACGTCACGGCCGGCGTGGGCGGCTTCAACGACATCATCACCCGCGCCCCCAAGATCGTTTTCTCCGGCTACTTCACTGCCGGCAAGAAGGACATCCAGATCGCCGACGGGCAGCTCAAGATCATCTCTGACGGCTCGATCGCCAAGTTCGTCCCCGAGGTTGCGCAGATCTCGTTCTCGGGCGAAATGGGCCGCAAACGCCGCCAAGAGGTCCTCTACATCACCGAACGCTGCGTCATCGAGCTGACCGAAGACGGCCTGACGGTGATCGAAATCGCGCCAGGAGTCGATCTTGAAAAGGATGTCCTCGCCAAGGCCGGCGTACCGCTGCTGGTGAGCCCTGACCTGCAGCTGATGTCCTCCGCACTGTTCCGTCCGGAATCGATGGGATTGATCTTGTCCCGCAAGCCGTCCCGAATCGCTCAGTTCATCCGAGAGCCTGTATCCGCACCCGAGCGCCCTGGTCCGAACGGCCAGTCCGCCCCTAATCAGAAGGAATCGTTCACCATGCCCGCCACCCACTACGACTACGTGATCGTCGGCGCCGGCGCCGCCGGCTGCGCGGTAGCCAACCGGCTCTCCGCCGACCCCAACACGACCGTGCTGCTCCTAGAGGCCGGCGGCAAGGACTGGTCTCCGCTGGTCCACATGCCCGTTGGCTTCACCAAGCTCAGCGGCCCTCGCTACAACTGGGAGTTCTCCACCGTCCCACAGCCGGAGCTGAACAACCGAGCGATGTGGTACCCACAGGGCCGCACCCTGGGCGGCAGCACCTCGATCAACGCGATGATCTACATCCGCGGACAGAAGAGGACTACGAGGCGTGGGCGGAGCTCGGCAACAAGCACTGGGGTTATGACCAGGTGCTGCCGTTCTTCCGGCGGGCCGAGGCCAACGAGCGCCTCAACGACCGCTACCACAGCAGCGTGGGCGCGGTGAATGTCACCGAGCAGGTTCAGCACAATCCATTGAGCAAGGCGTTCGTACGCGCCGCTCAGGAGCTCGGCGTCAACTTCGTTGCCGATTTCAACGGCGCCGCGCAAGAGGGCGTCAGCTGGTACGACGTCACCCAGAAGAACGCTCGCCGCGAGAGCACTGCTACCGCGTACCTGAAACCGATCCGGTCGCGGAAGAACCTCACCGTCGTCACCCACGCGCTGGCCCGCAAGATCATCGTGCGGAACGGCCGCGTCACCGGTCTCGGACATGATCATCGACGGGAAGCCGGAGCACGTGCAGGTGGATCGGGAGCTGATCTTGAGCGGAGGCGCGGTCAACTCGCCCAGGCTGCTGCTGCTGTCGGGCATCGGACCGGCCGACGAGCTGCAACCGCTCGGCGTTCCGATCGTCCACGACCTGCCCGGTGTCGGCAAGAACCTCCAAGATCACATGGACGTCTACCTCACCGCCGAGACCACCCCGGTCAGCTACAACTCCTCCGACCGGCCCGACAAGGCTGCGCTGGCCGGCCTGCAGTACATCACCGACCAGGACCGGGACCGATCACCGCCTCGGTCTGCGAGGCCGGAATGTTCGTACGCAGCACGCCGGACGTGCCACACCGGACATCCAGATGCACGCCCTGCCGGCGTACGTGATCGATCACGGCCGGATGCGGGTCGAAGGGCCACGGCATGACGATCAACACCTGCCACCTGCGGCCTCACAGTGTCGGCTCGGTCACCCTGCACACCGCCGAACCCGGACGACCCGCCTGCCATCGATCCGGCCTTCCTCACTGATCCGTACGACTGGGAGAAGTCGCTGGAGGGGTTCCGCTGGGGCCGGGAGATGATGCGCAGCAAGGCGTACCAGCCGTTCGTGATCAAGGAGTACCTGCCGCAGCGCGGACGTCAAGACCGACAAGGACATCCGCGAGTATGTGAGGCAGTGGGCCAAGACCGACTACCACCCGGTCGGCTCCTGCAAGATGGGCGACGACGAGCTTGCCGTTGTCGATCAAGAGCTCAAGGTCCGCGGCATGGAGGGCCTTCGGGTGATCGACGCGTCGATCATGCCGAAGTTGATCAGCGGCAACACCATGGCCACCTCGACCATGATCGGCGAGAAGGGCGCACACCACGTGCTCCGCGGCCTTACTCCGCCCGACCCGAGCGACGGCCCGACATGAGCGAATCCGACGCACGCGGACAGTCGGCGAGGTCAGGCGTCGAGGTCAGACGCGAGTCGCCACGATCTGCCTCAACCGGCCGGCCAAGCACAATGCGCTGACGCCGGAAATGCTGGAGCAGCTCGAGGAGATCCTGATCGGCCTCGATGCCGACCGGGACGTACGCGTCGTCCTCGTCACCGCCAGCCGGGGACCGTTCGTTCTGTGCCGGCGCCGACATCAAAGCGCTTCAAGGCGTTGCAGCCGCTGGACATGTGGGCGCAGTGGACCCGCCGTGGGCACCGGGTGTTCGACCACCTCGCGGGCCTACGGCAGCCAACCATCGCGGCCGTCTCCGGCAATGCGTACGGCGGCGGGTTCGAGCTGGCCCTGGCCTGCGACCTGCGGATCCTCGCCGACGACGCCACGCTCGGCCTGACCGAGGTCGGGCATCGGCACCCTCCCAGGCTGGGGCGGTACTGGTCGGCCTCCGCGACCTGGTGCGGCGCCGGACGAGCCAAGGAGTTGATCTTCACCGGCGAGCCGCTGACCGCCGAGCGGGCCCTGGCCTGGGGTGTCGCCAACCAGCTCGTGCCCAGGGCGGAGGTGATCAACACCGCCCATGCCTTGGCCATGCAAGATCGCCGCCCGGGCCCCGATCGCCGTACAGATGGCCAAGCAGGCGATCGACGCCGGCGACGCGTACCAGGCGATGGAGCAAGTCAGCTCTGCGCAGCTACCGCCTTTACCGAGGACGCGGCCGAAGGTTTCGCATCCTTCACCGAGAAACGCGACCCGCGCTACCGCGGAACCTGAATCCCCCAGCCAGCACCTATTGCACCGACCGAAAGCACCGTCATGACCACGATCACCAGCAACTGCACCGACCACCATCACCGCCAACAATCTGGCCCAACATCATCGACGGCCGCGACAGTCGGCGGCGGCCGGCGAGGAGGTACTGCGCGACAGCCCTGCCCACGATATCCGCGTCGCCAGCTACCACAGCGCCAGTGAGGCCGACGTCGATGCCGCCGTTACCGCAGCGCACAAGGCCCTTCAGCTCGGGTGACTGGCCGCGGACCTCAGGCTGGCGAGCGGGCTGCTCGCTGCGGGCGTTGCGCGCCCGGATTGAAGCCGAACGCGACGAGCTCGGCCTTGATCGAGACGCTGGAGTCCGGCAAGCCGATCTCGCAAGCCAGGGATGAGGTGTCCAGCGCAGCGGGGATCTGGTACTACGCCGCCAGCCTCGCCCAGCACGCGTACGGGGACGCCCACAACGACCTCGGGCCCGAACTACCTGGCGGTAACGGTCAAGGAACCCATCGGGGTGGTCGGAGTGATCACACCGTGGAACTTCCGCTCTTGATCGTTTCCCAGAAGCTGCCGTTCGCGCTGGCAGTGGGTTGCACCGCCGTGGTCAAGCCCAGCGATCTCACACCAGGCACCACCACTCGCCTGGTCCAGATCTTGCACGACGAAGGGCTGCCCAACGGCGTTGTCAAGCCTGGTTCACGGCGGTGGCGATGTCGGCGGCTGGCTGTCGGGCCATCCGGCACCCACATGACCACCTTCACCGGATCCACTGGCGTCGGCCGGATGGTCGCCCAGGCAGCCGCGAAGGGATCTGAAGAAGGTCGAGCCTCGAGCTGGGCGGCAGAATC
>ERZ1370068.9449-contig-8227_pt1 | contig 47360 bp, 69 predicted proteins | sample MGYA00561227_ERZ1370068 | MGnify/ENA primary metagenome ERZ1370068 (study PRJEB38410, sample SAMEA6850437) | metagenome | study: Metagenomic assessment of the ecological functions of the soil: analysis of the soil microbiota associated with the... | reverse complement strand
GGCGGATGCCGCGACTTGATGATCTCGTCGTGCTCTTTCCGCAGCTGTTCCTTCGCGGTGGTCGTCCGCTCAGGCGTGTCCTCGTCGACGTCTTCCATCGCGTGGCTCGAGAACTCGTCGTGCTCGACGCCGCCGAGGCGGTAGGGTGGACGAATGCGGAAGACGTCACCGATGCGCTTCCGCTCGTCGTTGTAGTAGCAGGGTTTGATCGCGCGGACCTTGCGCGTCTGCGCGATCTCGTCGCGCGTCTGCGGCGCGTTGGCCCGGTTCATGGTGCCGAAGTCGGGGTCCGACGCCGGGGTGGCCGGCGTCGGATTCGGATCAGATTTTGTCGCGGGTGTCTTCGCCATGTTCTACACCGCGTAGTTCTTGGCGTAGGGTTTCGCGAGGATCGAGAACAGCGCCCGCGACGTCAGCCAGATGGTCGCGGTGATCGTCGTGGTGCCGCCGGTCACGGTGACACGCGCGGCGATGTACGCTTGGTCGGCTGGCCCATCGGGATGGCGACGAACAGCAGCCGCCCCGCCGGGAAGTTGGCCGCGACGTCGGTCGCCGAGGCGATGACGTCCGGCGCGGACATGGCCGACGCGGTCGACTGGATGATCTCGACCAGGACGGTCGAGCCCGCACCGGCGGCGACGTCGGTCGCGACACCGATGCCGACTTCTTCGCCGGTGCCGATCTCGCGTTTAGCAGTGCGAGGCCCCGAGGTCGATCACGTTCGTGCTGACGGTCGCCGCGCCAGGGAACGCCTGCGCGTCCGACAGCAATCCAAGAGCATCGAGATACATGCCTGACTCCTTCTACGGCACTCGGCCGCGAGCTTAGGGAACGAGCGCCTCGTTGTTGAGGAGTTGGTCGACGCGCCGCACGGGCACGTCGCCGAACATCAGCACGCGCTTACCGGAGACGTTCTCGTAGGTGAGGCCGCCGCCGGTCTGGACCGCGAGCCGCTCCTGCTTGCGGAGATACCGCGCGATCGTGCGGTTCATGTAGAACGCGCGCCGCCCGAGTTGCGTCGGCGGAATCTCGAGCGCCCACTCCATGAAGCTGATGAGGTCCGGCGGCGTGGTCAGCGCGAGGTCGGAGAGGTCGATGTTGGCGATGCGGACGACATAGCGCCAGTCTTTCAGCGCGATGCCCGCCTTCCACTGCCACCGCTCCTGATACGCGCGCATCCGCGAGCCCGGCAAGCCGGCCGTCATCTCGACGGTGACCTCGCCGTAGTCGTCGTGAATCAGGCCCGCCTTGCTGCCCTTCGGGAAGATGCCGCCGATCGTCTGGTCATCCCAGCAGACGAGCCAAATACTGGTATTGTCGCCGCCGGTGCCGCCGGCCTTGATGATGTTGTCGGCGTTCGCCGGCGAGCCGACGGTCGTGCTGTAGCGCACGCTCAGCCCGGTGAACTCTTCGGGCGCGAGGCCGGCGTTGCCGTAGAACAGCGTCTGGATGAACTCCTGGTTCATCGACTCGATGAAGGCGCGCGACTCCGACATGCGGAACGCCGAGACGTTGCCGTTCAGCAGCGCGAGGTCCTTGTCGACTTCCGACCACGCCTCGAGCATGCCGCACTGCTCATCGATCTGCGCGGTCGTGCTCTTCGACGGCGTGATGCCCTGATTGAGCAGGCGCCACGCGACGGCCGGCAGGCCGGTGCGGACGGTGGTGCGATGCCCGGTGGGCAGGTTGCCTTCGACGAAGGACATGTCCTCGAAGCACTTCGTTGGTTTGTTTCAGGAGCTCGACGATCGTCGGCACCGTGCCGTCGGGATCGAGCCGCTTGGCCCAGTCCGCCAACGTCAGGTTGCCGGTTGCGAGTAGGGGCATGTGTCACTCCTGAAGCCGACGGCGTCAGGGACCGCTCACGCCGGCGGTCGTCGGGTACAGCTTCGCGGCCGGATCGACGGCGATCCGTCCGTCACTGCCCCGCACGAACGACGTCGGGCTGTCCTCGGCCATCAGCCGGCCGATGTCCGCGAGTAAGGAAACAACTTCGAGGTGGTTGTTGTAGCCGGTGCGTCCCAGGAGCGCGCGGAAGGCATCGCCGCGAGGCGTGCCGAGCGGCCGCAGCCGATCGAGCGCCGCGTTCGCGTGCTTGCGACTGTCGGCGATGCGGTCACCGCCGTAGTCGGGGTCCGCCATCGTGCGCTCGAGATACCGCGCGGCGCGCGACTCGAGCTCGGCGGCATGGTCGTTCACCGCCTGCTGCGCTTCTTCGTTCGACCAATCCAGCTTGCGTGCCGTCGCCTCGATGGTGCTGAGCTCCTCGGGGTCGATGCGGTCGGGCAGCGTCAGCGCGTAAGCTTCTCGGGGGCCTTCGGTGGAGGCGTCGCCTCTCCGTCCTTGCCTTCCGGTTTCGGCGGTGCGGTGCCGTCGCCTGGTGCCGGGCTGGCCGCGGCAGCGGGCTGGGGTTTCGCGGGGTCTGCGGCGGCTGGTGCGGCCGCTGCGGGTGCGGGTGGTGCTGGTGCGGCGGCGGCGGGCGCGGGTGCTGCTGCGGCCGGCGCTGCGGGTGCTGCTGGTGCTGCTGCTTCAGCCATACGTCCTCGTTGGTGCGACCAAAGAAAAAGGGCCTGCCCTCTGCTGTCGACAGAGAAGCAGGCCCTTTGTGTTCTTTGGCGTGAGTAACTGTTAGCTAGACAGACTCACAAGGTTGTCAATCGCGAGTACCTGAGTACCGGTACTCGAGTACGTCAGCCGCTGGGGTCCTCGCCGGCGCGCGGCGTCTCGGCCGCGTCGAGCTCGCTCCGTTCGCGCCGCGCCCGCACGCGCGCTTCGTGCTGCATCATCGCGTAGTTCTTCGCGTCCGCGTTCGCGACGTCGACCATGAGCTCGCGGCCAAAATCCTGCCGGCCGACGACGTAGTAGATCGGCCCGTCGGTCAGTGCGCGCGCCGATCGAAACAGCCCCGAGCGCGTGACGAGCTCCCACAGGAGCAGCCGGCCTTCGTAGGTGTCGAGCACCACGCGCAGCGCGCGGAGGAAGAGCGCCTGCTGGTTGCGGATGCGGCGCTCGGCCCGCTTGACCTGCTCGGGGTCGCTCGCGTTCCGCACGTAGGCGCGATCGTCGTCTTCAAACATAGACGGCACCCGAGAGGCCGAGAAGCCTCGAGCACCCGAACGATGGACTTGCGTGTCGCGAACACTCCATCGTCAATCACCCTCAGCAGTCGCGCGGGAGCTTAAGCCGCGCTTCTGTCGGCATTCTGGGTTAGCCCTCATGGCGGCGGCACCTGGCCGGCCATCCCGCCAGCGCCCTCGACCATCCGCGACAACGCGGTGTCGCCGGTCATCGGCGCCTGACTCGCGTCCTTCACCGCGGCCGCCGTCTTCGCCATGTTCTCCGCTTGCTGCGCCTGCGCCGCGGCCTGCTGGTCGCTCTGCATCATCGCCTGCGCTTCGTCGTTGGGCCGCACGATGCGCGGGTCGATGCCGAGCATGTCGGCGTAGTCGTCGACCAACTGGAAGGCGTCGATCTTGTAGCGGATGTCGGGGAAGACCTGCACCAGCGGCGTCGTCGACATGACGAAGCGATCGTGTCCCACCACGCCGACGAGCTTCTGCGCCTCGGCGAGGATCGACGTGTGCTCGACCTTGAGGTCGACGCCCTGCAGCGCCTCGGGCGCCTCGGGAATCAGGCCGGCGGCTTCCATCATCAGGTAGGTGCGATCGACCAGCGGCTCGAGCAGTTCGTCGCTGGTGCGCTCGAGCACCGGCCCGAGCGCGAGCAGTTTCTCTTCGTGCCGCTCCTGCACTTCGCGCGCGGTCGGCCGCTCGGCGCCGAACTGGTCATCGCTCTGCGCGAGCATCAGGAACAGGTCCTCGAAGAAGGCGCGCTGAATGCGGAAGCGCACCTCGGACATGTCCTGCGCGAGGTGCTGGATGTTCAGCGTGATCTCGTGAATCGAGCGCAAGCCGACCATGCCCTCGCGCACGTCCACGTAGGTGATGTCGCCCGGCATCATCGACGGCTTCTGCGAGCGCAGCGCCGTCGGCCCCTGCAGCGGCGGGTCGATCATTTTTTGATCGCCTTGCCCTTCTGCGCTGCTGCGTCTGGAGCTCCTTCACGTCCGACAGCGCAATCAAGCCGGGGCAGTCGGTGCCGTAGGTGTCCTCGCCGGTGATCTCCCAGCGCGGGCAGAGAATCGGAAACGAGCGGAACCCGCTCTCGCGCAGGAACGGCTTCTCCTGCGAGCCCATCTCGAAGTGACAGGACGACCACGGCAGGTCAGCTCGCCGCGAGCTTCTGCGGGTGCGCGTAGTCGTTCGGCGTGACGACCCAGCAGACGTCGATCGCCTGCTCATGCTCGCCGCGCGTCCACAGGTTCTTCACCGCCTGCGAGAGGTTCGTCCAGTCGATGTCGCGATTGGGTTGCACCCCAAATTCCATCACGACCTGACGCACCGTCATCTGGTACTCGCGCACGAACGTGGTCGCGAGGCCGCGGCGGTCGAGGCCGATCGCGAAGGACCCGAGCGGATAGGCGTAGGCGCGGAACAGATCCTTGGTGTCCTCGAGGATGCCGACGCACGCGGTGCCGAACACGCCGAGGTCGCCGTAGACGATCGGGAACACGTTGTAGATGTTCGTCTGCTGGAAGACGGTGAGCATGCGCTGCGTGACAACGTGCAGCCATTCCTTCACGGCCTGGTTGTTGGCGAGGTCGGGGTCCGGCGTCGTCAGCTTCATCCACGGGCGTGCCGGCGAGGTGAACCCGGCATGCAGGCCGGACTGCAGCGTGCGCGCGGCGAACCGCGCGGTGGAGTCGATGATCTTCTCGTTCGATGTCTTGCGCGGCTTGTTGCGTTCGGAGAGTTGGAAGCGGGTGCGCTGCGGCGTCAGCCACTCGCCGAGCTCGCGCCACAGCACGTCGAACGGCGACCGCTCACTCCACAGGCTCGAGCGCATCTGGCCGTAGCGCGTGCGCTTCTCGATCGGCGACAGACTCGAGGGGAAGCGATCGGCCATCTCAGTAGCCGAGCATCGAGGCGGCCGTGCGCGGCCCGTCGGCACCGCGTTCGGGCTCATGCGTCCGGCGCTGTTCGCGCCGCTCGTCCGCTGGCGCATGCGGGCCGCGGCCTGCGCCGCCAGGCTGATGGCGCCGGCCCCGTTGAAGCCCGGCGGCGAGGCGTGCCGAGCGGGTTGGTGGCCGTCGTCTCGCTCGCGCTGCCGGTGGCGATGCCCAGCTGCGGATTCGTGGGACGCGGCGCGAGCGCCTTGTTGACCTCGCCGGCGATGCCGCCCATGCCGGGCACGCTGCCGACGACCTTGTTCGCGGCGCCCAGCACGCCGCCGACACCGGGGATTTTGCTGCCGGCGCGAAAGGCGCCGCCGATCGCCCGGCCGATGCTCGAGAATCCAGCCATCACAGCCTCTTGCAATAGGTCGACTCGACTGCGGTGTAGCCCATGCGCTCGTAGAACTGGCCGACCCGTGTCTGCGCCGGCGCCACCATCTTGAGCAGACTGAGGTTTCGTGATCTGACCCATTGTTCACCCGCTGTCAAGAGACGCGGGCCAATCGTGCCGGTGCGATACGCCGGCTCGACCCACCAGGCGAGCTCTTCGACGTAGGGCTCGCCGGTGATGAGGTTCGGGACGACGGCGAGCGCGATCATGCCGACGAGGTCACCGTCGCGACACTCGGCCACCAGGATGGCGCCGAGCTCGAAGACGACGTCGACGAACCGCTCGAGCAGGTCGGGGGTCGACGGCATGAGCGTGCCGTAGGGCGTGCCGGCGAGGAAGGCGAGCGCCATCTCGACGACGCGCGACCGATCGCTCTGGTTGGCCTCGCGGATGGTCACGGTGGTGCCTCCGTCGGCCAGATCCACCGGCGGCAGGTTCTGGTTCTTGCGGCGCTCCGCGAGAAACGCGCGCCACGCCTGCCGATGGATGCTCAGCGCATACTCGAGCGAGGTCGTGGTCGCGTCGTAGCCGAGCGCGGTAGAACCACGCGCCCACCGACTCGAACGGTTGCTCGGCGAGGCGTAGTCGCCGCGCAGTTCCGATTCGACGTAGAACCCCGCCTGGTCGCCCCCGATGTCTTCGTACGTCATAGCTTGACTCGCGTGCGTGGCTTCTGGAGAGCGGCGCGCGTCAGGCCGCGGCCGGACCAGCCCCCTTCGGCCGATGCGCTTCGGTGCGCTGCTGTTCGCGGTAGCGTGCGAGAGCCTTCTCGCGGAGCGCGCCGACCGACTCGCGCGTGAACCCTTGTCTCACCCGGTTGCCGCCGGTGAGGCCGCGTCGCGTGCTCATAGCTCCCCATCGCGAACGCCAGGATCAGCAGGACGACGATCGCCACGATGATGCCGACGAGCACGAACGGCTCGAGGCCGCGCAGCGGCATGTCGTCGTCGCGGCTCATTTGCTCGTTTCCGTCGTCGCCTTGCCGCCGGCGGTGCCGCGGACGTCGAGGGCCACCGCGCGCGTGTGCGCCGACTCGCTCGAGCGCGCGGCCTCGATGATCGCGTCGACGACGCGGGTCGCCTTCACGCGCGTGAGCGCATCGACGCTGTTCGGATCAACGAGTTCCATCAGTAACTCAATCGCTTTGTCGCGTGCGCTCTCCATCGCTCACCTCTCCATCAGCGTATCGATCTGGCGCAGGTAGTTCTGCTGGACCTTGGCGTCGAGCTCGCGTGTCGTGGCGTCCCACACTTTGAGCATGCGGTATTCGACGTCCCTCAGTTGCCGCGCGTAGCGGTTTTCCACCTGGAGCAGGCTCTCCATGTAGCGAAAGTGCACTTTGTCGACTCGGTTCTGCAGGTCCAGCAGATCCACGGAGTGGTCATACCGCAGCCGCAGCAGGTTCACGCCGTGCAGGTACTGCAGGCGTTCTTCGATCTCCGCGATGGTCGGCTCACGCTCAGGTGTGGGCGTGGGGCGTGCCGCGCCGAGGCCGAGCAGCGAGAAGAAGGCTTGTCGTCGGGTCAGCGTCATCGGTCACCTCGTTAAATTCCCTGTCAAGCCAGGCCCGACCATACCGTGCCGCGCCCTACCCTGCCGCGCCTGACCGCACCTTGCCGCGCCACGCCCGACCGAACCAAACCACGCCCTACCCGACCGGACCTAGCCACGCCTGACCATGCCGGGCCTAGCCAGACCAAACCCCGCCTCGCCTCGCCGTGCCCCGCCCAACCGAAGCCTCGCCAGGGCATGCCACGCCTTACCTGGCAGACCTCGCCATGCCGCGCCATGCCACGCCCAGCCGGGCCTGAGTCGGACCTTGCCCAGCCTCGCCTGGCCACGCCTCGCCTGGCCTGGCCAGACCTCGCCGCACCTAGTTCGTCAACATCTTCGGCGTGCTGATCCTCGGTGGCGGCAACGACGGCCGCGTCTCAGTCGCCACCTTGCGCCGCTGCGCCTCGAGCGCGCCGATCTTCGCGAGTGCGTTCGCGTTGCGCGCGTTGTCGGCATCCGACAACCGCGCCTGCGGCGCGGCGATCAGGATCTTGGCGCTCAATCGCAGATGTGGTCCCGCCAGACGGAGTTCGCGACGGCTGCGCCCGTGAAACTCCTCCGGGTTGACGAGGCGATACCCGATGCCGGGCATCGACTGCAGTTCACGTTGCCAGTCTGCGATCAACGCGCGCCGTGCTTTCCCAACCTGCGCGAAGTAGCGCGGCGATGGATAGCGCAGCCGCGTCAACGTGCTGACCTCTGCGTGCGTGATGATCGTGCCGTAGTCTCGCGTCGAGAGCGCATCGGTGATGATGCGCCACTCGGGGTGCGGATGTAGTTGGTCGATCACGCCGGCACCTCTTTCCACGACTTGACTTCGCAGCGCCCAAACCGTGGTCGGTGATCAAGTAGTCCTTTCTGCGCGGCGCCGATCTCAAGCGCGGCTTTCACGTCGCCGACGTTGAGCACGTTGTCATCGATCAGGAGCCGAAACTTGAGCCGCCAGTCGTTGAAGCGTGGCCGCACGCGCATGACGCGCGCCTTCATGATCCCGGCTGGCCGTCGATCCACGAAGCGCGCGTCGTAGAGTTCGCGCGGCGTCTTCGGGCCGTCGTAGATCAGCGGAATCTCTTCGCCGACCACATCGACGCCGGATTGCACCTCGCGTCCGCGGCGGTTCTGTCTGGCTCCATCGCGAATCATCCCCATGATCGCGGTGTCGGGCACATACACATACTTGCCGTTCCAGTACAACGCGAGTTGAAACTCGAGCCAGTCCTGCTCAGCGAGGTCGGCTTCGGATTTCTTCTTGCTTCCCTTGCTGGTGATCTCACGCATCTTTCGCACAAGCGGATCGGTTGGGTCCACGCCGCGCGGGCTATGCTGGAGCATCGGTTGCAGGCTACCCAGTTCGGTGTCGACGGCCTTCGGCATGATCCACCTCACATTCCCCGCCTCTCTGCCTGGCGCTCGTCATTGAGCGCATTGCGTTTGCGGGGGATTTACCCGTAGGGGTTCCAGTCGGTGTTGTAGTGGCCGCCCTGGCTATACGCCGCGACGTCGCGCGCCGGCATCTCAGGCAACGCGAACGTCGTCGCGAGCGCATCGGCATAGTTCGGGCTGCGCCCGAGCCGCGCCTTGATCTGGTCCTTCTCCTCGAGCACGAACTTGCCCTTCCGAAATGTGTAGGTCGGCGTGGTGAGCTCGCCGACGAGCTCGGCGACCGGTGGCAGCGCGCCGCCGTTCTGCACCCACTTCGCCATGCCGAACCACATTTCCGCGCGCCGGTTCTCGTAGCGCGGGTCCATCGCCGGCGCCGCGAACTGCACTTCGTAGATGCTGCCGCCGCTGTCGACGATCACATCGCGCGCGCCGGCCGCCCACCCACCCGTCGAGTCGATGAACTCCTGCTCGCTGCCCCAGGCGTGCTTGCTCCGCATGATCGCGGTCGCGATGTCGACCGACGCGGCGCTGTTGCGCTTGTGCCGCATCGGGCGCGGACGGAATGCCGCCCTCCCCTGCCGCGGGAACAACACGGTGAGGTCATCACCGAAGCGCGCGACGTCGACGCCGATGCGCTTCTGCGCCCAGTTATGCTGCGTCAGCAGCAGATGCCGGTGCTGCGCGTCGCGCACTTCCTCGACCCCGAGCAGCGCGTTGAGACTCGAGGGCGGGAACTGGCCGAGCACGTTGACTTTCACCCACGGGTTGTCGCGGCCCCAGCGGTCGATCTCCTGCTGCGCCCATTCGACCTTGATGCGCGGCGAGCGGTTCCGGGGCCTCGGGGTCGCCGGTGATCTCGATGACGTGCCAGAGCGCCCGGTCCTCGTTGCACGCGCGGTAGAGCGGGCCCTCGAGCGTCTCGGGGTTGCCGGCCTGCACCAGCTTGTTCTCGATGCCCGAGGCGAGCGAGGCTTCGGCCGTCGTCATAATCGCTTGCGGCATCGCGCCGCTCTCGTCGAGCACGAAGAGCGTGTTGTCTTCGTGGAAGCCGGCGAGCGTCGACGCCTGGCGCTGGGGTCAGCCGTGCGCGGCCACGTCTTGGCCGCCGCGAACCACGCCGCCGGCATCTCGTTGCAGATGATGCGCGTCTGCGACCAGGTGAACGCTTGCGTGAGCAGCGGCGACATGCCCTGCCACTTCGCGAGCTCGGCCCAGAGCCCGTCGCGCAGGTTGTCTTCGGTGATCGACGTCGCCGCGACCTTGGCCCGCCTGCGGGTGAGCAGGAAATTCCAAATCAGCCACGCCAGCAGGCACGTCTTGCCCGGCCCCTTGCAGGCCTTCATCGCGATGCGATTGACGCGAGGGAAGACCTCGAGGCCTTCGGCTTGCCACGGGTCGGGCTCGGCGTGGAAGAGCTCGCGCACCATGCTGATCGGGTGCGCCTTCCAGCGCAGCAGCACGTCGCGCGCGATCTCGTCGAGGCTCATCAGTCTGTCGACTCCGCGGGCGGGAGCGGCAGCCAATGCGTGGGGGCCGCGTGTTCGCTGAAGCAGGCCCATTGACAGTGCACGTCATCCCACCACGAGACTCGCACGACGTAGCCATTCATGGCGCGGAACCGCGTCCCGTCCGTCGGTGCCGTCTCGATTGGTTGCCAGCCCGGCGCGGGCGGCACGCCTGTGGCGAGGAGAGCGTCGAGGTCGTCGGCGCACGCTTTCCACCCGAGGCCCATCGTCGCGTGAAAGCTGTCTTTGATCGCCGCTTCTCGACGCCAGTGCTGAATCAGCGCGTCCAGATCCGTCCGCCGAATCCCCCAGCTCCTCATTGACACCCCGTCCCTGACGGGAGTTGAGTCTTGGGTGCACGCCGCAATTGCCACCTTGGTGCCACTCCGCCGCGCAATGTAGAGACAGACGCCTTCGGTGTCGATGACATGCACGTCGATGTCGTTTTGGATGAAGTTGTCGCCTCGGATCGTGGCCGCCAGCCATTGGCGCGTCTGTCGCGGCGATTTCTCCTGTGCGTGGACAGCGCGCTCCAGAATGGCGTGGCGGCAACTGATCAGGAGCAACAGCCCCGAGATCAGAATCACGAAGACCGTCACGACGAGATCGCGGGTTTTCTCTTCCTCGTGCATTCAGCGCGTCTCCAGATCCTTCCGCCAACTCCGCCTCAATGAACGACCTCCTGCCAGGGCTCGATGACGGTCAGCGCGCACGGAAAATCGCCGAGCACCGTCCGCTCCGTGACGACGCCGCACCGCCGGCAGACGCGGTGCTGAATCCCACAGCCGACTGTCCAATAGACCGGCGCCGTCCACCACGACCACCGGTGCGCAAACCAGCACCGCCACATCCCTCAGCTCCGTCAGAACCGGATCGCCGCGTGATGATCTCGACCTACTCGTCTTTCGGCAGCGCGCCGGCGGCTTCGGCGATCAGGTACGCAAGGCTCTTGTCGGCGCCGAGCTCGACGCGCTCCTTCGGTTTGCCCTTCGCGTAAGTACCCAACAGATCGGTTCCATCGCCCCCGCGGTGCCGTCGATCATGCGCGCCTTGAGGGCCTTGCGATACGTGGGGTTGTCGACGATTGCGTTCATCGCCGCCTTCGCTTCGCTGGTGACTTTGTTCGGCGTGCCTCGCTTGCGGCCGCCCGTCTTCGGCGTGCCTTTCGCGCGGGGTGGTGGACGTCTACTCGTCATCTGTTTTAGATGGGCTCGCTTCCTGTTCGCGGCTGCGTCGCGATCATCGCGAGCAGGGCGTCGAGGAACGCCGCGAACCCCGGCTTCACCACGACGGCGACTCGCAACGCGCGCTCGGGCGACTGCATCGACGTCAGCCGCAGGATGTGCGTCGCGTCCGCCGGCGGCACCTCGCCCTCGGGCACGTAGTACGCTGCGTGACGTAAGCTTCTGCGCGGCGGGATTGCTGGCGAGCCACTCATCGAGCCGTTGTTGAATGTCCATCGTGCGCTCCCTCTATTTGCCGAACAGTTGCGCGAGTTGAATCTCCTGGCAGGCGCGCACGCCAACGGCTTCGGCCATCGCCACCTTGCCGACATCCAACAGTTCCGCGGCCAGCCTGAACTTGTCTGACGTCTGCAGCGCCAAGACCTTCTACGCTAGCGCGGGCACGTCCTTGTCGCTCGCCATTCGCTTGATCGCCTCGGGCGTCTTGTATCCGGTCACTGCGCGCAGCCCTGGTGCTCGCAGCCGAACGACTTCGCCTCCGACGTGCAGCGCGCGACCGCGGCATCCGAGCAGGCGTCGCGAATGTACTCGAAGCAGACCGACTCCCAGAACGTCCACTTCGGCCGACCGCGACGACGCGGCGACGCGAACCAATCCGGCGGCCGATAGCCTGCGGAGTCGCGCGAGCCGGCGATGCCCGGATGCACATGCACCATGCCGTGGTCATCGACGCGCGTGTAGCCGGTCGCACCCGGCATCGGCGTGCCGGCCTCGAGGAAGCGATCGAGACACTCGAGCGTGCGCCCCCACCAGTTGGGTTGGCCGAACTGATCGAGGCCGGGATTGCCGGCGGTGTAGCTCGGGCCCTGGTTGCCGTGGTCCGTCTGAAAAGAATCACGTCGATCTCCGCGCCGCCGGTGTTCTCGACGTAGAACGCGCCCTGCTCCGACCCGTCATGCGGATCGTCTTCATCGACCCAAGCGCCATCGTTCTTCAGCGGGTCGCCGACCCAGCGCAGCGGGGTGGCCCGGTGTGGAGGATTGTGGTAGTCCGAGCCGTAGTAGCTCGCCGGCGTGGTGCGATTCGGTTGCCCGTGCCAACAGAGCATCGCGTCCTCGCCGAGCACGCGACGACAGAGCATCAGCGCATCGCTGGCCTGGCCGGCGGTGAAGGCGCCGCTCTATCCCTGTCGACTTCCCATCCGATGGAGTACACGCATGCTTGACGAGGTCGAGCAGCGCCTCGCACACCCGCTGCATGGTGCCGTTGTAAATCTCTTCATGCGTCCCGCCGTCAGCGGTGCAGACGTAGATCACCGGGCGGAACCCGCGCGCGAGCAGCCAGGCTGCGAGGTCGTGCAGCTTCGTCGGCGTCGCGCGCCAGTCGAACGTCGCGCCATTGAGATAATCCCGCACCTCGCCCTGCACCGCGATGCAGACGTCGGTCAGGCCCAGCGTGCGCTTCTGCTCGAGGCATCGCTCGAGCGTCGCGGTGTCGCCAACGTCCCAGTAGACGCCAAAGAAAATCGGGTCGAAGACGACGGTGCCTTGGCCGTCGGTGTGCGAGCAGTAGGACGCGCGGAGCGCGCGGCGTCAGTCGTCGGCCAGGGGCCGAGCGGCGGCGGCGTGTCAGTCTGCGCGCTGAGAATCACCCACGCTTCGGTTGCAGTCATCGAGCGCATCGTTCACCTCACTGTCTGCGTGGTCCCATCAGAATCGTGGCGGCTTCCTCTTCCGACATCTCTGGCCCAACGCAACATGCGAATCGCGACGGCCTCGGGAATATCCGGCCGGTACCTGTCGCACTCGGTGCAGCGAGCGCACTGATGCGGGGCGACCTCGTAGTGGATGTGGACCCACACGTCGTTGCCTTGGCAGATGCAAAACCATTCCTGCTTCGCCCACCACGGATTCACGTTCACCTCACTGGTTGGGAACCTCCGAGGCTGCCGGGATCAACACGGTGCGACCGCCGGCCCCGACGGGCGCCCACACCGCGCCCTGCGGCGTCTTCCGGCATCGCTCGAAATTGCCGGCGGTCCCTTCGGGCCGGCATTGAATCGTGCCGTCCTCCTGCACGCTGATGACATCCCCCTTACGCTGCGGCGTGCCGTTGTCGCGCTTCAGCGCGTACCACGGGCGCACCGTCACGGTGAACTCGTTGTTGCCGACGTCGACGAACTGATCGGGCGCCAGGAGCTCCAGCTTCACCAGCGGGGCTGGTCGGTTCGGTCGTCTTCGTGTCCTTCGTGGTCTTCGTCTTCGCCATCGTGAGGTCCTTTCGGAGAAAGGGCGGCGGCTCGAGCATCTGCGCGAACTCACGCCGCAGCCGGTTGGAGACGAGCCCGTGACTGAGATGTTGCGCCTCGCGGTCGGTGAACGACAGCCAATGGCGCGTCATGTGTCACGCCCGCGGCAGTTCGTCCGCCGGCGGGATGACCGGCTCGCCCTCGACCTCGTCTTCGTCGGGCTCGGCCTCGGGTTCGGTGTCCCTCGAGCTCGTCGTCGTCCTCGCCCTCCTTCGCGACGCGCACGCTGACCTTCCTCCTCGCCAGCGACCAGTCGAATCACCAGGCCGCCGCGGCGGTACTTCGGTCTTGCCGAACTTGTGCAGGAGCTTGAGCAGGCCCAGCTTCAGCGCATGCTCGCGCGCGGTGAGGTCCATGCGCTCGTCCATGATCTCGCGATACTCGACGGCCAACTTCTCGATCGGTTTGATGACCCGGTCCTCGATGAGCTCCTGCTGCTTTGGTTTCTTCTTCCGGGTGTCGGGCTTCTTGTCGGCCTTGCTCGCGCGCTTCTTTGCCATCGTCGCCTTCAGCTGTTGTTGTCGTGCGCGGGCCTTCGCGATCCGCGCACGTTCGCCCGGTTTGTAGCCTTCCTGGTCGTAGGTGCCATCGAGCACCAGCGGGTGATCGAGGTCGAAGATGATCACGACGCCTTCTCCGGGGTCCCGCTCTCGAGCAACGCCTTCGGCATGCGCCCGTCCCTGTAGGCCGCCGCGATGAGCGGCTGCGTCATCTCCGCGACCGTCTTGTCGTTCGGCAGCACGACGTTCGCGAGGAACGCCTGCTCGAAGGTTTCGATCGCGTTCTCGACCGACTCGAGCTTCGCCTTGATGACCAGCAGCAGCGCCCGCCACCGTTGCCGCTCGGCCTGCTCGAGCCGCGAGCCGTTGCCCAGCTTCTTCGGGTCCGGTAACGCGATGATGAAGCGCACGATGCGGTCGGACAGGCGGAACTGCACGCGCGCCTGGCGCACGTCGTAGTCGACGGCGGTGCCGTACTGCTTCGCCTTGTGCCGCTCGAGGAGCTTCTCGATCTCGGCGCGCGACTGCTGCACGGGCACGCGGGTCTTGTCGGCGAACATCTCAGACTCCGATCGTGTCGACGCTGTGTAGGCAATTCACTGGGACGAAATACGCATCCGACCGTCCGTTGAACCCCTTGAAAAAGAACTCGGGTCGTTTCGCATCGACGGCGCGCATCCAGCCGCGGATCTGAAACTGCGGCGCTTCGCCGGTGACTAACACGAACAGGTCGGCGTCAGGGTCATCGAGGCGCACGATCAGTCGGTCGCCGTCGCAGCGCGGTCGACGCGGTGCGGACCTGATACCCAGCGACATCGCGCCCGTGAAAATTGCCGACCGGACAGCCCCAATGCAGGTTGAGCGCCTTCGCGAGCGCCAATTCGCCGGCCGCGCCTTCGATGTTCTCTGACCATCCGACGGTGAAAATGCCGTGCCCGCGGCGGCGATTCGACTGGAGACTATCGATCTGTCGCTGTAGTCCCGTCACCGCCGCCGCCCACACTTCCGGCCACGTCAGCAGGACGTCGGGGCGTCACGGCATCGTCAATCATCAGCGCAGCCCCAGAAAGAAGCGGCAGCACGACCCGCATCCGCCGGCGTGGCGCCGGTGCGAGCTCGCGCTCGAGCCGACCGCAGGGACCTTCACTCACGACGATGACTTCCGGCCGCCGCGCCGCGGTGCCCACAGCACAATCCACTGCTTCGTCCCAGCGGGAAACGCATACTTCGCGAACGCGCGCCGCGCGTCGGCAACGTGGTCGCGGCACCGGATGCCGCCTTTGACCTGCACGAAGATGACCTCGAGGCCGTTGACCGCGAGCAGGTCGGCGCCGAACTGGTCGCGCTTCACCGGGACGCGGCCGAACTTGCCCTGAATCCACAGCACGCGCTCGAGGAACGCGACCTGATAGCCGGCCGCCTCGAGGAACTTCTTCGTGCGGCTTTTCCAGTACTGCCCCTTCGCGACTGCGCTCGGCATCACTCCCCTGCGTGCGGGCCGGCGGCGAAGACGGCGTTACCTGGTTGAGATGCATCAGTTCGGCGGGACTCACGAAGCGGTTGTCGAACCAGCGCCAGGCCGTCTCGTGGTAGGCCGACACGATCGATCAGTCGGTTGTCGGAGTAGCCGCTGCACTCCGTCACGACGAACCGTACTCGGGCCGAGGCCGAAGCGGCAGACGATGCGGTCATCGCCGAGCCTGGTGCCACGCACGACCATCGCGCCGTTACAGGTGAGGCAGAGCGATGGCGCGTCGGTCGGTCGCGTCCGCTCGCCGTAGATTTTCTGCATCGACACTCAGCCCTCCGTTCACCGCCACCGACGGACAACAGCCTGGACAATCACCAGCACCACGAGCACCGCGATCAGCGCCACCGTCGCGGCGCTGACTTCCACGCGCCTACCCTTCCTCGCCCGGTTCGCGTTCGACGAACGGCATCCACTCAGACCGTAGCGCGCGGGTGCGAACGGTGGCCTCGAGCTTCGCCACATGCGGGACGACGGCCTCGCGCGGGACGGTCGACCAGTCGAGCGCGAGCATCCCGATCTTCGTCAGGTCGAGCGGCGCCCGCGGCGTCGCCCGCATCGCCGGCAGGACCTCAGGGTACCGCTTCGCCGGCGCACGTCCACTTCCCGCAGCGCAGCTTCCGTTGCGGCCCGATCGCGAGCACGAGCTCGCCGGCGGCAATCAGGTCACCGCAGCATCCGCAGCGGCGATCGACGCGCAGGCGCAGCCATTCCTTCATCGGGCCTTCTTCGCATCGGCAAGCGTGCGCGCGATGCAGGCTTTTGTGCTGGTGCAGCGCGGATGATGGGAACAGCCGCTCCCGCCTTTCACATCCGGCCGGCGACGCTTGCGCGGACGACCCCCTGTTTAGGGGTAGGGAGTGCATACTGATAGATATGAGGTATACCGCCTCTGTTACCAGCCTTGTTACCAGCCCCGTTACCAGGGGTGTTACCGGGGTGTTTGCGGGCACGATACGCACGCTGTTTTTCCGCGCGTCGCGCACTTTCCTGAAGTATTTTGTCTAAAGTCTCGTGGTGGAGGCAGTCATCGGGACCGACGTAGAAGCGCCGAAGGAGTACAGAACGCAACCGAGGCCACCGGTGTACATCACCACTCGCGCGTGCCAGGATGCGCGGATCTCGTGGTAACGCGCCGCCCCTCAATGTGGCCTCGTCGAGCAGGTTGCGATACGCGCCCTGTTGCTCCAGCGTCAGGTCGGTGTACGCAGTACTTTTGCGCCACCGATCGATGAACCACCAGAGCGCGTTCACAACGCCACCGGCCTCTACCGGACGGGCTCGTCGACGTAGTAGACGTCGATCCCCGGAATCTTCGCGGACTCCTTCATGCTGCGGACGTAGGCGCCGATCTTGACTTCATCGGCGCACATGTAGTCGCGGGGATCAACTTCAGCGCGCGCGCGAGCAGCGCCGGCGGCGTGTCCTTCAACGCCTTCGGGCCGCCGCTGTAGCGCCAGTACCAGCGACGCACGGTCTTCAGGCCGGCGACTTGCTGCTTCACCGTCGGCAGCGTGACGATCGGCTGGGGCGCCGCGATCTGTTCTTCCATCACCGCGGCGGCGAGCTCGTGGTCGCCGGCCTGCGCCAGCGCGGCGGCTTCGGCAATCGCGCGCGCATCGTCGGCCTTGCGCTGTTCATCGGCGAGGCGCCGCTCTTCGGCTTCGCGGAGGCGGTTCTGCGCGGCGGTCCACGTCACGATCGCCTGCTTCTTGGTCAGGTCGAGCGTTTTGATCGGATAGAGGATGGCGGCCTCGCGGGCGCACAGCGCCTTCCAGAGGTCGTAGGCCATCTTCTTGAACGGCGCGAAGAACTCCTCGACGCGCTTCTGCGCCTCGCCGAGTTGCTGCCGGTCCATGACGACCTGCTCGCAGTCGAGCGCGGTTTCGATGGGACGCGGGTCGGTCAGACGGGTGACCAGCGCGGTGGACGTCGTCTCGAGCTCGGTGCCGACGGTTTGCGCGACGTCGGGCTTGATGAAGTCGAGCACCTTGGCGGCGGGCTTCGGTGCGGTGGCGGCTGCGGTTCGGCTCATAAGAATGCCATTCCTATCGGGTAGTTATGCGACGTCGGCGAGGTCGATCCACGAGCCCTTGTAGCTCGCGACGATCTGCTGCGCCTCGACCAACGTGCGAAATTGACGGAAGTCTGTGGGCTCGGTGTAACTCTCGACGGTGAAATTGCCGTCCTTCTTCAGGCGCACGGCGTGTCGCTTGACGTGGGGATGCAGTTTGAAAAACGCGGCGAGTTGGTCGTCCTCTTTCGCCCACTCATGCGAGAGGGCCAGATACGCCGCGGTCTGCAAATTCGCGGCGACGTCCTTCGGCGCCCCGGTCTTGAAGTCGAGCAGCACCGGCACGCCGTCGAGCAGCCCGAGGCAGTCGAGCGTGCCGGCGACCTGGTAGCGCCGGCTGGCGACGCGGTGTTCGTTCAGCACCGCGACGAAGTGGCGCTGCTCGCAGAAGGACAACCACGCGCGCAGGTACGGCGCGTAGAGCGGGAAGTCGCCGCAGAACTGCTCGACGTCGAGGTCCTGCTCGTTGTGATAGTGGATGGCCGCATGCACGGCGCGGCCGCGTTCCAGCGCATCCTCGCGAATCGACGGCGGGATGCGCGAGAAGTCGACGAGGCCCGAGGCCTGCAGGATGCCGGTGACGGACGGCACGCGCACCTCGTCGACGTAGTAGGCGTGGTTCTCCGCGTCGAACCGAAACATGATCAGTCCGCGAGCTCGAAGGACTTCAGCGCGAGCAGCCCGCCCTCGCCTTTCACGCAGACGAAGCGCAGCGCGTGGTCGGTGCCCTTGAACTTCTCGAGCTCGACGGCGTCCATGTCCGCCTCGACGTCGAACTTCTGCCCGTCGGCCAGCGTCACCGCGTAGCCGCCCATGAACTGCTCGACGTTGTGGACCTTCATCGGCCCGAGCGTGATCGTCTCGCCAGCCTCTGGTCGCGACCAGCACTCCGGGTCGCTGCACGGCGGCCCGCCATGATTGCCGTCGCACTTCGTCGCGGTCGCCGGCGTCTCCGAGATGCGGCGCACGATCTTCGGCCGCTCGACCGCCGGCTCGTCGACGCGCTCGAAGGCGGCGTCGACCGGCACCATCGGGTCCTCCGTCATGCCGCGCAGCACGTCAGGGAAACAGTCGCGCGCCGCGAAGCCGCGCGCCCGCTGCATCAGCATGCGGTCGGGAGTACTCCTGCCAGGGGCCGCTCTTCGTCCACAGCCCGGCCTTCTTCGCCTTGCCGATCGAGAACGTCGCCGTGCGCGAGCGTTTTGCTGTCCGTCCGCCAGAACGTGACGACGGCCATGGTGTCGTCCTTCGTCAGGTCGGCGGTGACGAGGAACTCGCGGCGCTCGCCGGCGACGATGTGCATCTCGTCGTGGTCGGCGCATTTGCGCGACGCCATCACCACGGCGAGCAATCCGTCGCCCCAGAGCGCCGGCCGCCCGTTGGTGACGAACACGCTGTTCAGCGCGGCCATCGGCGGCAGGCCGACCTCCATGCCGTACTGGATGGCGACGAGCACGTCAGCCGGCCGGCCGCGGTAGCCCTTCGGCACGAGCTCGCTCGCGGCGATGAACTTCGACAGCCGCCACGCCTCGTCGATGTTGCGCGGGGCCTCGCCCATCGTCACGTTCGCGCGCGACGGCGCGGCCGGCGCGGTCGTCGCGAGGCCGAGCGCCGCTTCGCTCTGTGCGATCTCTTCGGCGGTCTGCGGGTGGACTTCAGGATCAACGGCGGCGGCGGGTGCCGGTGCGACGTTCTCAGCGGGTTGCGTCTTTGCCATCTGGCACCTCAAGTTTTTCGGAACGGAACTGCCCGCGGATGTAGGCGGCGTAGTGCTTGCCGATCGACGGCGCATCGGCCAACGCCTCGAAGACCTCGGCCGGCACGTCGTAGTAGGCATGCACCGCGCCGCTCTTGAACTCGACGTGCAGCGTGCCGTTGTCGTAGCCGATCGCCTGCACGTTCGACGAGCTCACCGCCACGCGCACGATCGGCAGCACGCGCGCCGGCTGGTGAATCTCGGGGCCGCCGAACATCTCTTCGCCGGTCTTGCCGTCGTCGGCGTGAATCACCGCGAGGCACTCGCCGCAGGTCGGCTCGCCGGCCGCGAGCTCGTCGCGGCGCACGGCGCGGCCGCAGAGGCTGTAGAGGCTGTCGGCCGCGCGATGGGTGACAGGCCCGGCGTCTTGGCGCCGCATGCCACGCACCGCAGGCGCATGTGCGTGCGCGTGAACGTCAGCGTCCAGTCGTGGCGACCGATCCAGCACCGGAGGTGCTGCCACATCAGGTAATCTCCTGGGGTTCTTCATGGGTGCGTGGCTCCTATCCACGCGGTCGTGTTGAACAATTGCGACTGCCCGGTGTTCACCGCGCCGGGTGGTCGCTCTTCAGGCGCTCCGACGATGCGAGGCGAAATGTGTCGACTGCCCCCACTGCCCGCCGAGGTAGCGGTCGACGAGTTCGGCGCGGTAGCGCGGCGTCCCGCCGAGCCGCGGCTGGAGCTCCTCGAGGAACGGCAGCTGCCCGCCTTTCGCAGTCGCTTGAACGTCGTCTTCGACATCTGCAACTTCTCGAGGATCACCGCGATGGTGTAGCAGCGGGGTTCGGGCATCACGCCACCTCTTGCGCCAGCCGCCGGCGCGCTTCGTAGACCAACATGAAACTGTCGAGGGAATGTGCGCGTAGCGTGCGAGCTTCAGCGCCATCTCGGGACGTGGCACCATGCGCCCGGTCGCGACGCGCGACACGTAGGCCTGCGCGCAGCCGAGCTTCTCCGCGATGTGGTCCTGGGTGTCGCCGGTGGCGGCGATGTAGCTCGCGAGGTCAGGGTAGCGAACCCGCGCGCGGGAACGTCGCAGGCGCGGGCGACGGGGCGAGGGTGTTTTCATTATGCATATGAATATATCTATTTGGAATGTTCGGTGTCAAGAGTATGCGAATATGGTATGGTGGCCACCGACCTCGATGCGGCTCAGGCTATCGTTTCGTCATGCGCGCGCCGGACGCTATGCCTACACAGACGCTTGACCAAGTCGCGCGCGAACGGGTCCGCGCCTGGATGCGCGCGAACGGCACGACGCAGACCGCCATCGCCACCTACATCAAAAAGAGCAGCCGTGGGTGAGTCGCTATCTCAAAGGCGACATCGACGCGGACCTAGCGACGCTCCAGAAACTCGCGGAATTGTTCGGCCATTCGATCACCGCCTTACTCGCGACGCCAACGGACCCGGAAGAGGCGCAACTGATCGCGTTGTATCGCGCACAGTCGCCGGACGGGCGCGCAATCGTGCTGTCGTTGCTGAACTACTGGAGCCGGCTCGGTCGTGCTCGAGAGCCCAAGAGTGAGCCGCGATCCGGTCGATGAGCAGTTGCCCACGGGTCGAGAGGGGGCGGCCGGCCGAAGAGAAGGGGGCCGCTTCGCGGTCTGTCGACGCCGGTGAACCAAGGACGACGACGCCATGGTTTGGCACCTCGGTGAGTCGAGCGTGAAACGCGACGGGGCTGGGGGAATCCGTCGCGCAACAAATCGAAGCGTGAACCGTAGCACGAATAGGCCCGCCGGTCTGCACGGTCTGCCCCATTTGATCTAGCACTCGCGGAATGTTGTGAAAGCCACAAGGCCGGCCGTGGGTCGGGCGTTTGCACCAATGGCCATGAGTCATAGGAATAATCTATACAGGAATGGAGGAGGCGACGGATGGGACGGCCCCGCAAGGAAGTCGGGATTCGCACACGCCGCGGCAAACTGCAGGCGTACGTCGACGTGGTCGTCGAGGGCAAGCCGAAGCAGATCACCAATACCTACGAGCTCGACACGCCGCGCGAGACGCTCCGCACTTGGCGCGACAAGATCATCAAGCAGTACGGCACGCAGCGCGCGACGGTTGTCGGCAGCTTCGCCGCCGGCGTGAAGACCTATCTCGGCAAGCCGACGGTCGCGAACATGCCGACGCTCGACGAGCGCACCAAGCACCTCGAGCTCTGGCTCGCCGAGCTCAGGCGCGACCGCGCGATCGGATCGATCACGACGGAGGACGTCGAGGCGGTGCTGCTGCGGTGGTTGAAAATCTACTCGCCGGTCACCGTCTACCATCGGCGCACCGCGCTGCTGCATCTCTTCCAACACGCTCTATCCCAACGGCCTGAACCCGGTGAAGGGCACGACGCGACCGATCACTATCGGCCGACCGATCGCTCGCAGCCCTTCGCGCTGATGGCGCGCATCGTCGCGGCGATGCCCGAGTACGCTACCTCAAGAAAGGCATTCGCGTCCTGTCGATCGCGAAGCGGTGCTGCGAGGTCATGCGGCACACCGGCATCCCGCTCGCCGAGCTCCACAAACTGAAGGCGCGGCACTTCCACCGCGAGGCCGCGGCCGTTGAGATGCCGTGGCGCGACAAAGGCGACGGCCGCGCCGCGCTGCAGCTCGAGCTCTCAGCCGACGGCGTCGCCGCCTTCGTGGCGTTTGATGCCGCGGGCGGCTGGGGCAACTTCAATCCCGAAGCCGTCACGCATTCCTACAAACGGGCGGCGCGCAAGGAAGCCGGCAAGGACACGCCGATTCGCCTCTACGACGGAACGCCACAGCCTGGGGGCGGACCTGTATCGGGTGAAGGGAGATCTCGCCACCGTGGGGCGCCTGCTCAGTCACGCGGAGGGTTCCATCGTCACGCATCGCTACGCGATGGGTGCGAACCAGGACGTCGATCGGGCGGCGCTGGCGGCCGTTGCCGCGGCCCGCGCTGGACAGGTTTCTCCGCATTCCCTGTCCACGAAACCTGTCCGCGCCAGTAAACAGCGTAAAGACAAAGAGGTTACGGAGAGTATCGTCGAGCTTCGCAAGCCTCCGGACACGGGTTCGATCCCCGTAGCCCGCTCCCCCAAAAACCCGTGAATATTGAAGAAAATGCTCAAGAAACCACGCGATTTCAGACCGCTCGCCTGTGTCATCCGCAGGGGCCAAAACAGGCCAAAGGGACCAGTTTTGCACTCGACCCTGTCCGCAACCCTGTCCAAAACCTAGCCCAACTTATCAAGTGAATGGAGCAGCCTATGTCGCGCAGTGACCCACGGGTCGGCCTTCGCCGATCTATCGCCGTGGTTGGCAGGCATATGTCCAAGTCGCCAGCCGCCTCTACACCCGGTCGTTTCCGCTCGACACGACGTCCGCCGAGATGCAAGCGTGGCGGCACAGTAAAGCAGGCCGAGGTCAGGGCGATGTGCCCCACAGAGGCGGACCCGATGCGCCCATTGACCGACGGGCAGAAGGCAGCGGTGTTAGAGATGCTGCAACAGGCCATCCGCCGGCAGGCCACCAGCGGGGATCGGTCAGCTGGACACGTTCGCCGGGCGCTGGGATTTCGTCATTCCGATTCAGCATAGAGACGTGAGGGGATGATGATCCCAGTGATGCCTGAACCTCGCCCGCCGATTGAATACGCCACCAAGGCCGACCCTCGAGCCCTGCGCCAGCGAGATCCGTGCGGACTTGGCCGAACTTGAAGGCCGACTGGCTAAGCAGAATCTCACCACTCTGATCGCGGTGACCGCGATCTTTGGCACCCTCGTCACCATCTTGAAGTTGTTCGCATGAAGACGAACGAGCAGACCGGCATCGACCTGTTGATCCGAAGCTCTCCCCTCGCCGGCATCGACCTGCTGATCGAGAAGCTCTCCCGCGAAGGCGTGAACGGCATTGTGCCGTTGTTGCCGGATACCCGCTACGGCCAGGGACGTCGCGATGGTGGCGTTCGTGATTGACGACTTGCGGACGCGCGTCGCGAAGGCCGAGCGCGAGGTGGGACGTGGTTACGCGCAGGTTCCTGTCGTGACGAAAGAAGGGGCCGCGCGTCGATGCCGGCCACTACTACTGGCACACGCAGCCGCGGGCCGCTCGTGCCGACCACGCCGGGCACGCCGCACGTCATCGTCTGCCGGCGCGTGGTCGACGTACGCGCCGCATCCGATCCCGGCGGGCGCCGAGTTTACGCCGTGCACCGAGTGCAACGCGCTCGTCGCGCTAGCCCCGCCGGCCCGCACCAGGACGTGCCCAAGATCTGCGTGCAGTGTGCGCGCATCGAGCCGCTACCGATGGACGCCTGATCGGCCGATACCTGATCCCGTATGACTGTCTTGACTTGGATCGTGGCTGCCGTGCTCGTCGGCGGCGGCATCGGTGCTGACGTTGTCCGGCAATCTCGGTGAAGAGCGAACGCGACGCGGCGCGACCCGTCTACCAGCGCGGCGAGCGGTTGATGGTCGGCGGCTACCTCGTGTTCCTCGCCGGCCTCGCGCTCCAGCCTCTTCGCCGCTGGTCTTAGATAATCAACGACAGGGTCAGCGCGGCCAGGCCGGCGGCGATCAGGTTGACCCGCGCGTCGGCACCGGCCACGCCGCGAGTCAGCGAACGAGCACCAACGCGAGCACGTAGAGCACGAGATGCAGATGCGCCATCGGTAAGCCCTCCTACTGACCGCTCGCCTTCTTCGGCGGCGGTCCCGGTCAGCACCGCGAGCGGGTTGGCGGTCTTGCCTTGCTCGAGTGCGGTGAACCCATCGACCGACCGCTGCACCTGGCCGAGGGGCAGCTTGAAGATGATACCGGCCGACGTCTTCCGTCGCCCGCAGTAGGCCTTTGTCCGCCTCGCCCTGCTGCGCTTGCTGCGCGAAGCGTTGCACGGCTCGTCACGATCCGCAGTGCCAGTCGGGCCCTCGTAGCCGCGCGCGCTGCCGCCGGCCTGCTTGCCGGTCAGCATCCGCGCCGTGCTGCCAAACTCGCGGACGAGCACCATCGTGTTGAGCGCCGTGGCGAGCATCTCGCGCGCCCATCGCGCGCGAGCCAGTTGTCGTCGTCGTCCTTCGCCGAAGGCGTGCGCCAGCAGCACCGTGAGGAACGCGGGAAGGCGTAGAGCAGCGCGAGGTTGCCCGCGAACTGTCCGACCGACCCGACGCGCTGGAAGTCGGTTTGCTGATAGATGCGGCCCGTCTGGTTGAAGATCAGGTTGCCGTAGCTGTAGAACGCGGTGAAGAGTTTGAACGCTGGCGCGCCGCGCTGGACTTCGGCGAGGTCCTTGATCTGGCCGCCGCTCTGCGAGTCGAGCACCGCCTGGTCGGCGAGCGCGACGGCGCGGTCCTCGACTCACCCGCTCGAGCGGTACTTCTCGTAGGCGCCGATCCACGTCGGAATGTCGGCGAGGCTCTGCGCCTTCTCGATCAGCCAGAGGAAGCTGTCGGTGATGTCCCGCTGCTCGAGCTTGTTCGCGGTGACGGTGCGGAGCGCGGCATCGAACCACGAGCCGCCCTGGCGTGATCGTGCTGCGGAGCTCGGCGATGTCCCGCTGCATGGTGTCGCGCGCAGGCGCATCATCTCGGACTTCGTCAGACCCAGCGGCTCGACCACTCCATCGACGTCGTGTCGCGCAGGAAGCGGATACGCGCCACGCAGCACCCACTTCGGCCCGATGATCGCCGCGCGCGTTCAGCAGCGCCGATCGGCTGCTGCACCGACGTCCAGACATTCCAGCCGAGGCCGGCGATCGTCGTGCCCGTTGCGAACGTAGTTCAGCGCGCGGTCGGCGACCGTGGTCGCGTGCCGGGTGCCGAGCGCGACGTCCTGCACCGCGGCGCGCATCTTCTTGTAGACGATGTCGCCGGCGTGGTCGACGATCGCGTGTGGCGATCTGCCGGTCGGCGAGCAGGCGGCCGACGTCGATCAGCATCTCGTGATGCGTGAGGTCGTGGATGACCTGCTCGACGTGCTCGAAGGCGACGCTGAGCTCGAGGCGCACCGGCTGATTGACCTTCGCGAGACGGGCTTCGGTGTGGCCGCGGCGCGTGGTCGCGTAGGTGTAGGCGGCGTGCTGCTGCAGGTTCGCGGAGTCGGCATCGACAATCGCGCTGGCGCGCACCGACAGGCGCGTGTCGTAGGCGATCGGGTAGTAGCCGCCGCGCTGCTCGCCGTAGGCGCTGTGCGCCACGAGGCGGGCGCCACCTTCTCCGGGGCGATGCCGATCACGCGCTGCTGCTTCGCCGCGATCTGCGCCCAGTAGCTGTTGACGTGATCGAGCACGCGCCTGCACGAACGTCAGGTCGCGCTCATCGAGCGTGTCGAGAATCGCCTGCACCTGGGCGGCGTTCCAGTTCCGCTGGCCGCTCTCCATCAGCCGCTGCCGGTTGCCGGCGTTGCCCCAGTTCAGCGCGACGGCGAGCCGCTCTTCCTTCGTCAGGCTGTCCTTGATCGCGGGATAAACAGCAGGCTGTCCTTGCCGAGGCCGACCGTGGACGGTGATGCCAGGCCGCGCAGCGCGAGCGAGCTCGCGGCCGGTGAGGCGGCCGGTCAGCGCATCGCCGAGACCTCGCGGCGGCTTCGTGCATCGACGGCCTGGCGCGTCGCCGCCTCGTTGATCGAGCCGCATGATCGCTTCCCACAGCGGGCCGCCGTGCGCGTAGCCCTCGAGGCTCGCGATGAATTCCGCCAGCTTGGTGTGCGAGGCGTACCCTCGTTGAGCACGCGCGCCGGCTTGTCCTTCAGTCGGATCGCAATCGCCTTGGGGCGCGTCGGCGTGGCGTCGTCGATCGAGTCGACGATCGCGGCGCGCTTGGTCGCGAAGTCGCGCTTGTCCTTCGCGGTCAGGAGTTTGTTCTTCAGGCGCGCGAGGTGCGCGATCTGCGTCGAGGCCGTCAGTGATGCCGACGAGCTCTTCGTAGGCGACGTCGCGGTAGTTGATGCGGCGCGCGTCCTCGAGCACCGCCGGCGGCAGGTCGACCGGGTAGCCCTCGCCCTCAAGCGCGGCGACCCACTTCTCGATCCGCGCCCGGCGGTCGAGCACCGCCTGCGACACGCGCGCGAATTCATAGCGATCGAGAATGCCGTCGACCTGATCGAGGTAGCTCTCGCCGGCGCGGCCGACGCGCTCGCGCGCCGGCCCTTGCCCAGCGCCGCGCGCCGCCTTCACGCGGGCTTCGACGTCGGCCAGCGCGCGCGTCGCTTCGCGGTACAGCGCGGTGCTGTAGAGCTCCTGCTGCTGGGCGCGGATGGCGCGCGCGGGAAGTCCCTGGCGCGCGCGGCGGCGGTCGCTTCCTGGCTGGCGTTGCGCGCGGCGGTCCAGAAGACCTGCGGCCGGATGTCTTTTACGCGCGTGCGCGCGACCTCGACGCGCGCCGCTTCGCGCAGCGCCACCGCGCTGGGCACCTGCCGGGCGATCGTCGCGGCGCCGCCGCGGGTCGTCGCGCGCAGGGCCTGGAGCTCCTGATGCAGTCCCTCGACCCCGTCGCGCAGCGCGTCGATCTTGACCTGGTCGTAGCCGCGTTGCATCGCGATGCGGAGGCGCGACTCCGCTTCAAACCAGCGCCGCTCGTAGGCGCGTTCCTTCTTCTCGGCGGCGAGCGCGTCGGCGCCTTCCTGCGCGCGGCGGCGACCGCGCGTCGCGCTGCGCGGTGCGCCCGGCCTGCCGTTCCTCGGCGCGCGCGGCGGCGACGGGGCCTCGGGTCGCGCGCCGCTGCAGTTGCTCGAGCGCGTGGAGCTCGGCGCGGATGATCTCTTCGCGCCCGTCGTTCAGCACCGCCGCCTGCGCCTCGGCCGGCAACGTCCCGTCGGTCAGCGTGCTGCTCGTACTCGGCGTGCATCCGCTGCGCGGTCTGCTGCGCGATGGCCTGCTGCATCGGGGGCGCGGCGGCGACGGCCGTCAGCATCTCGTCGCCGCTCGAGTAGCCGTAGATCTCGGCCATCAGATCCGGGTCGAGGCCGCCCTCGCGCGTGTAGATGCACGGCTTCGGCAGCGTCTTGAGCCGCTCGGCGCCGTATCGCTCGACAAGGATCTGCTTCGACAGTTTGGACGGGACCGGCTCCTCGCCCTCGATGAACGGCGTGCCGTCAGGGTGCGTGCCGTGCCATCGCCGCGAGCGCGCGATAGACGGGCAGCGCGTGAACCTGCGTCTCGACCTCACCGCGCACTTGCTCAAGCTTCGCGCGGTAGGCGGCCGTCTGCTCGCGCTTCACGTCCGCCATGAGTTTGCGCTCGAGGATCTCGCGCGCCCGCTGCGAGGCCTCGCCGACCTTGGCGCTGTAGACGGCAAAATTCCGCCGGCGTCATGCCGGCCTGCTCGGCGGTCGTGAACATCGGTTGGACGTTGGCGGCGGCCTCGGCCTGCGCGATCTGCTCCTCGGTCGCGAGCATGCGATCAGAGACCTGCCGGATCTCCGGGTTGATGTCGACGCGCAGGGCGAGCGCGGTCTTGTAGATGCTGACCAGCCAGGCGCGGAACGACGCAAAGGCCGACCGGAGCTCGAGGCTCGGCGCCGTGCCTTCGCGCAGATACTGCTCGAAGGCACGCGCAAATTCTCGTGCTGGTCGCGCGTCATTGTGTCGATGGACGTCGCGCCGACGAAGTCGAGCATCGCCTGATAATCGGTGAGCAGTTGCTGCTGGGACGGACTGAGCTTCTCAGGATCGACGGCGGCCAGTTGCTTCGGCGACGTCGCCCATGATGCGGAAAGAACATGTGCCCGGTTTCGTGGAGCAGCGTCGAGAGGTTGGCGCGCGAGAACTGGTTGATCGTGAATTCGCGCAGGCGACCTTCCCGGCCGGACTCCATGACGATCGAGCCGCGGGGCGGGCGCGCGGCGCCGCCGGCGCCGGCTCAGGGGCGGGCTTCGCCGCCGGCCTCGCCTTCGTCGCCCTGGAAGAGCGCCTGTCCGCCGAGCACCGCCTCGCGCATCTCGGGCGTGAACATCACCGCCGGTTGTTCAGGGGCCTGCGGATCGTGTTCCTTGAGCCACGCCTCTGCGTCGGCGCCTGACGAGAAGACTGGTCCCTCGAAGATATTGGTGAACCGATTTCACCAGCCGCCACCGCGCGCCCGCCGGCACGAGCTCGTAGCGTTGCGCGTTACTGATGGTCACCGTGCCGACCTGGCCGCCGGTGCGCTTCACCGCCGGCAGGCCTTTGACGACGTTCTTGAAGTCGACGTCGTAGAGCTTCTTCAGGCCCTCGCCGCCGATCTTCAGGCCCTCGCCCTCGATCTTGCCTTGCGGTGCGCCGAGGATCTGCGTGGCGATCTCTTTGCCGGCGACGTCGGCGATCGATTCACCCATCCACCGATCCGGCGCGACGCCGTAGACGTTGACGATCTGGCCCTTCTCGTCGAGCCACACGCGCGCGAGGCCGCCCGGCGTGATTGATGGCGACATGCGTCACCCCACGGGCTTCCGGGTCGTCTTCCGTTGACGGGTTCCACTCGATCGATCGGACCCGCCGCTCCGAGGCTATAGCGCGCGGCCTGCTGCTCGCCGGTCGTCCACGCCACGCCGTCGAGGCCCTGCTCGGCGGCGACGTGCAGCGCGCATTGAACGCCATACGTCCCGCCAGTTCTTCTGGAACAGCTGCGGCATCTTCGCCTGCTCGTCCGGGTGCGGGGTTGCACCTCCTCGAGGGAAGAGCACGCGCTGGCCGTCGGTCGTGGTCTTGATGTTGTAGCGCAGGCGCACGATCGGGTTCTCGATGTCGCGGTGCTGCTCGTGGCCGTCTTCCCAGCCCATCGCACGCTGACCCACCGGCGCGGTGAGCGTCTCGACGTTCGCTGCCGTCAGAAACACCTCGCGATAACTGCCCGGCTCAGCGCCCGGCTCTTGATACTCGCTGTAGCGCGCGTGTCGGTCTTCTCGCCGGCTTGGTCCAGTTCCTCGCGCGCCTGGTCCTCGGCGCGTCGTCGTAGCGGACCATGTCGCGCGCCCGCTCGCGGATGTTGGCGTAGGCCTCGTCTTCGTCGGCATCGCGCAGCCGATCGGCTTCCGCCTGCGCGGCCTCGAGCGCCTCGTCTTCGGTGTCGTACCAATAGGGAGACTGCGATTGTCATCATCGACGAATGCTTCCCCAGGCACCCTCGTCCTCGTTGTAGCGGGCGTCAGCCTGGTGGTGCATGGCACTTCCTGATCGGTGAAGCCGCCCTCCTCGATCTCCTGCACCTTCTCGTTGATCATGCGCTCGTGAATCTCTTCCGTCCGCGCGCGCGGATCTGTTCCCAGGTCGGCGCAGGCGTCGCGCCCAACACCACGGGCTCGACCTTCACGGCATTCCGCGCGAGGTAGTCGATGATTTCCTGCTTGGTGTAGGTGGTGCCGTCCTCGAGGTCGTCGACGTTGGTGAGCGCAAACTCGTCGCGGTTGATCCCGATCTTGGCGTTCTTGATCGTGGCCTTCCACTGCGCGCCGCTGGCTTTGGTTTGCGGTGACAGTTCGACGGCGCGCTGCAGGCGCGAGTAGAACCCGGCCGGCAACGTCGAGGCTGCTGGAGTCGGGTTGGAAAAGCTCGAGGGACTCAGCGCGGGCCTCGCGCGCGAGCGTCGGCGTTAGGTGGACGGCTCGGGCGTGGGGGGCTTTGGCGTAGCGAGCGAGGAAGGCTTCGCGTTCCGCTGGAGTAAATCCTCGACGAGCCGCTTGTCCTGCTTCGCCTGCTGTGGCGAGCGGGGCTTCCACTGCAGCATCTCCTCGTCATGCAGTTCCTGCGCGTCCAGCGGCTTGATCGGCAGGGCGAGCGATTCCTGCCATCGCGCCGTCGATGGCGTCTTGCTGATGCCTTTGGAGCGGGCGAGGGTGCTGGCCGCGTTCGCACAATCAGGAGCCTCACGGTCTTCGTAGCCGGTCGACACCTCAGCCTCAGAGGTGCCCGCGTCATACAGCCGCCGCTCCGCGTACCCAGAGCAATGCCTGCTGATCCGCCGTCGTCATCCCAGTGTACTCTGAGCTGATGGAGCTCGGCGAGCATGTCGGAAAAGACTGCGCGGATCTGTGAACGCTCGACCGGATTCTCGGGCGCTTCCTTTTGCCCGTCGAGATGCGCCCCGAGCATGTTGCCGTGGCGGCGCACTTCGTCGCCGAGCGCCGTGCAGGACATCTGCCTCGCGCAGCGCAGGGTCCGCACTCCTCGCACGAATGGCTTGTCCAGAGTTGGTCGAGTTCTTCCGGCGTCCGCAACGTCGCGATGTCGGTCACCCACAATGGTGCTGAACGCAGCCGCGCCTGCGCCGGCGCCCGCGCGACCAGTTGCTCGACGGCTGCGGACAGTTCGGCGCGCTTCTTCGGCACGAGCTCAGAAGTGTCGTAGAACAGCTGCCCCGTCCAGCGGCCCCACGTCCGCACCTCAACCAGCGGTCGATGGTCAGCGCATCGAAGAACCCGTTGAGGTTGGAGAAGAACCCGTTGCCGATCTTCCGGGCCGATCGCCGCCGCGCCGCGCACGACCGAGTTCGCGGCCTCGACCGCTGGCATCAAGCCCGAGGCGTCGCCGGTTCGCTGACCGTAAACTCGGTGACCATGAACTGCCGGAACGTCGACAGGCCCCACTGCTTCACCTTCTCGTTGAACAGTTCGGTCGCCTTCCGCATCTGCTGCTTCGCCGCGCCGATGCCGAGATTCGTCGGCATCTTGCCGGTGCGCCGATAGCTGCGGTAGGCGGCATCCGCGAGCTCGAAGTTTTGGTTGACGGTGAGGCCGTTGGAATGCACCGCCAGCGCGTACGTGAAGGCGAAGCGCGCATCGACGTCGGTGTTGAGTTCGGGATAGATCAGCGCGGCGACGGCGAGCGCCTGCTGCGTCTTCTCGTCATACCAGCCGACCGCGTTGCTGTTGGTCTGCCGAGACTCGTGAGCGCATCGCGCAGCGCAATGCCCACGAGGTAGGCGTGCCCTTCCGGTGTGCTCGGGTCGATGTTGGCGCCGGCGGCCTGGGCGGCTTGCTGCACCGCCTGCTGGATATGGACCTTGAGATCACGACGGGTCGGAAAGCTGCCGGCCTGCGCGACCGGCACCATCGCATCGAGCGCGGCCACGTTCTCGACGGCCGTCGCGGCCTCGGCCATCTGGAACAGTTCGCCCTGGTCCGGCGGCTTGGGCGTCGCCGTTTCGCCGGTCAGCGCGAACGGCGCCTCGAACGTCGGCGTCGCGATCTCCTGCTCGCGCACGCCTTCGATGAGCGGCGGCTGCACCTCGCCGGTCGGGAGGATCACATCGCGTTGCTCGAGGGTCGTCGGATCGAACGATGTGTCGACCTCGCCCCGCGGCTCCGGCGGCATCGTGCAGGATCTCGGCTTCCGTCGAGGCTTCGAGGTCAGGGATAGAAATCGTCGCCGCCGTATCGCGGTCACGGGAGGACCGTGATGTCGGACGAGAGCAGCCGCCAGTCGTCGACGGCGCGATGCTCGGCGACGCGCACGGCGCCTTCCGCGAGGTTGTTGTGAATGTCGCCCGACTCGAGGACCCGCAGCACCGCATCGCCGACGTCGGCCCGCGAGCCGTGCGTCTGCCGCGCCGGCACCCGTTCCCCTTGACGGTCTTCGTGTTGACCGGCGAGAACGCGAGGATGTCGTGGTAGACGATCGGCGCCGCCGCCGCCTTTGACGCGCTCCATGTGGCCGCCGGCGACGTTGCCGCGGATGGCCAAATTCCTTCGATAGGTCGTTCCAGGTGTCGGAGGTGAACGGGAAGGTGTCGAGCTCGTCGATGATGCGCCCGAGTTCGCGGCGCACCGCCGGCGTGAGGCGGGCTTGGTTCTCGGCTACCGGACGTCGGTCGAAGGTTTCGTTGAGTCCAGGAGGCCGCGGAGTTCTCCGGTGACTCGTTCGGATAGATCGGTCGATACCCCGCCAACACCGCCGCTAGGTGCAACGCCTGTCTCAGCGGCAGGCCGCGCGCCTTCATCAGGCGCTTGGCGTTCTCGCTTCACGATCTCCGGGCTCTGTCCCTTCACCGGTTTCAACAGCGGCGGCAGGACCAGCGGTGTCGACCTCATCGGCTGTCCTCTCAGTCTGAACGGCGGTCGTGGTCGTGTCAATCAGTTCAAGTGCGTTCGGTGCATAGTCTGGCGATCTTTCTCCAGCCTCGGCGACGATCTCGGCCTCGCGTCGGACCTTCGCCGCCGCGAGGCCGGCATCGGCTTCATCGAAGCTCGGACCCGTGGCGCCACTGAGCGAGATAGGGGCCGAGGCTTTGCCCGTGCGTCGGCTCGGGCCGTAGCCGAGGACGCCGACGAGTTGCTCGGCGCGTTCGCGGATCTTCTCGATTTTGTCCGGCGGGGCGATGACGATGAACTCATCGCCGTGCGGCCGGAAGACGCGCTCGCCGAACCCGAATTCGGTCGCGGCCTGTTTAATCTTTCTCGCCGATGGTGATCAGGAGTTGGTTACCGGCCGAGTGCCCGTGAATGTCGTTGTAGCCCTTGAAGTTGTTCGCATCGAACACCGCGACGTGCATGCCCTCAGCCTTGGCGCGTTCTTCCGCCTTTTGAAGGCGACCTCGCTGCCCAGTCCGGTCAGGGCATCGGTGTTGATGCGTCGCAAGATCTCGCGCTGCGCCGGCTTCTTGACCGCCTCGTCCTGGCTGTCGAGCATCGTCAACAGGTCTTCGTCGCCGACGATGCTCGAGGCCTGTCTGCTGCCCGGCCGGGATGCGTTCGCGGCGTTCGCCGTGCGTCACCGCCGGCGCACCGGGCCGCTCGATCGTGACCTGCGGCCCCTGCTGTGCGGGCGCCGGTGTGGCCGCGGCTTCGGCTGGCGTCGGGTACAGCGTGGCGACCACGTTCTCGTTCCGACCAGTCGAGGAGGGTCGCACGCCAGCGCTGCCGTTTGGCATCCGGTAGACGAACATCGGCTCGCCGCGCTCGTCCGTCAACGCTTGCCACTTCGCGAGGCGCTCTGTCGCACGTTCAGCGTGTGCGCCTTCAGGATCACGCGCGATCGCTTGCTCGCTGGAATCCGCAGGCTGCTGACGTTCGTGTTCGACGAGCATCTCAAACGCCGCGCGCTTGTTCTGCTGTCGCTCTTCATGGCTGACCGTGGTCGCGGTCTTCGGCAGGGCTTCCGCGCTGATCGTGACGACCGGCTGCCCGCCCGGCATGTCGGGCCGCTGGAAGCGGATGCCGTAGCGTTGATAGATCGGCCCGATGCCGGCGCGCTCGGCGATGTTGTGGAAGAACCCCATCCACAAATCCGCGACCTGCTCGGCGTTCCGCTGCGGCTCGCCGTGCGCGACGAGCGCCTGCACGAGGTGATCGCGCGCGGTCGGTTGCGCGGCGGCTTGCGCCTGCGCCTCGCCGGCCGTCTCGGCCATCTGCGCCTGGACTTCGTCCTGCTGCTGGAATTCGCGCAGGTTCATCGACTCCGCGTCGCCGAGGCGAATCTCCTGACTCCAGAATTTGCCGTGCTCGGTGCCGGCCACCTGGGCGATGTGCTTGCCCATCGGCACGACCAACTGCTGCCCCTTCTCGATCGCCTGGTAGGCGTCGGGGTTGCCGGTCAGCGCGGCCGCTGCCTCCTTTCGGGTCGACGCCCTGCGACTGCCAGTACTCCGGTGAACGTCTGCGGGTCCATGTGAGACGTGGCTCAGGTTCGTGCCGTCCACGCCTTTGGTGACGAGCTCCTCCATCGCGCCGGGCGACCGCTCGCGCAATTTCGATTGCCCGGTCGCCTGCTCGATGATCGTGCCGGCGTGCCCGACGACGTGGCCCATCGCGGCGGTGCCGCCGATCATCACCAGCGTGCTGACCAGCGTCGCGGCCATCGCGCTCGGCTGCTCGCGCACGTAGTCCATCGCCGTCTTGTTCTTGTTCGACGGCAGCATCGCCCACTCGCCGAAGTTTTGCGTGAGCGTCGCGACTTCCTCGCCCGCGACCTCGGGCAGGAGTTCCTTCAGCACCAGCTGCGCGAACGGCAGCTTCTTCGCGATCCCCTCGAAGAGGACATGCGCGGGCATGGCTTCCGTCAGCACTTCCCAGCCGCCCTGCCAGGCGCCGAACGCGGTCGACGCGCCGATGCCGAGCCCTTCCTCGCGCGCCTGCCGATAGCCCTGCGCCTCGGTGCCGACGCCCATCGCGGCGAGATTGACCGCGGTCGCGCCGGACGAGAAGGCCTCCACGCCGGCGGCACCCTCGAGGCCGGCGGCCGCCACACCGCCACCGATCGCGCCGAGCGCCATGAGCGGCAGGTTCGCGCCGAGCGAGTGCAGGCCGCTGTAGTACTGCTGCTCCCACCAACCGGCGCCCGCGACCTCGGGGGCGATCCGTTTGCTCAGCGCGCTGGCGGCGAGCGCGAGCAGATGCGCCTGCTGCGCGACGGCCTCCGCGACGGGCGCGTCAGGGCGTTGGTCATGCTGGCCGGCGGCGTACTCCTCATGCAGGCGCTGGGCGTAGGCCTCGCCGAGGGCCGCGGTGGCAAACACGCCGAGGTGCCGGCCCGTCTTGCGATACTCCGCGACCGCTTGGTCGACCGCGTCGGGGCCGGTGAACGGCTGCCCATCCGGCCCGACCGTCGGCAGCAGCATGTGACGACCGTCGACGGTCACACTGATCGGATAGCCGCTCCGCGCCGCGGCGCGGCGGTCGCCCTGCTCGGCGTACCACGCCGCTTCTTGCTGCTTGTCCGCCATGTTGATCCGGCGGCCCTCCGGGGTGATATAGACGTCGCCCTCCCAGGTCCCGCCATCACGCTCACCCTTGGAGTATTTCGATTCTTGTGAAAACGTCGGGTGCCCGTGCTGCTTGAACTCATCGGTGAGGTGTTCGCCCGGTTTGCGGGAGAAGGTCGAGTGCTTTCCAGAAGCCGCGATAGTCGTAGGCGCTGTCGGGGTGATCGAGGTCGGTGATCTTGTTGTCCTTGACCCACTGCTGAAACTGCTGCTCTTCGGCGGGACTCAGTGGGGTCCGTTCCGCCGCCTGCGCGGGTGGTGGTTGCCCGGTCACCTGGCGCTGCGCGTAGAGGTCGATGTTGCCGGGCGCGACCTGGCCGGGCGCGCGCGGGTTCTGCGGGATGCCCGGTTGCGGGCGCGGCGTCTTGTCGGCGGCGGCGAGTTGGTCGAGCGTGCTCGGCGGGATGTAGACGTCGGGCTGGCCGGCGGTCGCCATGAGCTCGGCCGGCAGCGACTGCTTCGCGATCTCGGCGTACTGATAGACCGCGCTCCAGAACTGATCGCCAATCGTGGCGGCACCGCCGATCAACGTGGGGATGGTGTTCTCGGCCGCCCGCAGCCACGTCCCGATCGTGCTCAGGACCGGGAGGTCATCCTGCGCGAGCGCGGCGTTGTTCGGATGTTCGCCGAGCCAGCCGGCGAGCGTCGGCTGCTGCTTCGTGAACGCCGCCGCATCGTCCATCGCGGCGCGCTGCTTGTACGCCTCGTGGTTGCGCTCGACGACTTCCGTCGGCATCCCGTAGCGATTGGCGAGGCGGCGCGCGTCGGCCGCGGTGTCGGGGTTCGTGCCGACGGACTGCCCGACGTGGAAGCGCATCGGCGCTTCATCGGCCTGCCGCAGCAGGCGCATCGCTTCGTCGAGCGGGTCCGGGTGGCGCCGTGGGCGTGGCGGTCGTCTGCGGGTCTTGCTCGTCGAGGACGTCGAAGGGCGCCGCCATCAGCGTTGGACGACGGCCGGAAGCCTCCCGGCAGGCCCGGCAACAGGCGCGTCGCTACCGGGGATGGTCCCGGCGGGTGACGGGATCGGCGGCGGCGTGCTGCCGGGGATGGCCGGCGACTTCTGCCGCAGCCGCGCCTTCGCCATCTGCTCGAGTTGATAGACCTCGAGAATCTTCCGCTCGGTAACCGGGCACTTCTCCTCGCGCAACCGGTTCTCGATGCGGACACGGTCTGGTGAACTGACGTCGTCGATCGTCATCTCCGACGCGATGTGGTGCTCACTCGTGGTGAAGAAGCCGCCGCGCGTGAACATCGGCGCCATGATGTAGTCGAGGTGCTTCTTGATGTCTTCCGGCCCGACCGGTTTGCCCTCGGCCTCTTGCGCCGCGAGGTCGGTGCGGAGTTGCTCGCGCAGGAAGCCGATCGCCTGCGCTTGCGGCGAGTCGTCCTTCGGCGTCGGGTCGAGGCCATACGATCGCAGGGTGTCGTTGGTGACCTGGTCGACCGTGCGGAACTTGCCAAACTTCTTCGTCGAGCTCGGCCTGCGCGCCGGCCTCGTTGCCGCGGAGCGTGGCCTGCATCCGCATGAAACTCTCGAGCGTGCCGCCCGTCATCTTGTCGGACAGCTTCACGAGCGGCATGTCCTTGAACGTCGCGACTTCTTTCGGATCGTTGCTGCTCGCCATCCGCCACAGCATGTCGACGTAGCGGATGTCGTCCTTCAGGACCTTCCCGTCTTGCTGCAGTGTCTGCGCGAAATTCCGCACGCGCGCGATGTCCGGCGCCGAGCGCCTCCTCTTCCTTGTCGGTGATGGAAGACAGGTCGCCGCCGTTCCGATTCAGGCGCGTGTAGACGGTGTCGAGCAGCGTCTCGGTCGATTGGAGCTTCGCCTGTCGCTTGAGCGTCGCGGCGTGCTCGAGCAGGTCGTTGGTCCGCTGACGCGCTCGTCGGTGTCGCTGGCACCAGCGCGCGGCGGCCTCCTGCTGCTTCGCGAGCGTATCGAGCTCAGGGTTGGCGAGAATGTCGTCGGCGAGCTTCTGCGCCTCCTCGTTCGTCGTGCCGACGGCGAGGACCTTCTCGATCTTCTCGAGCGCCGGGCCGTTCAGGAGTTTGTCGTCCTTCGCGTCCTGAACCGCTTCTGCGCTTCGGCGCGTTGATGGGTGTCGCTCAACCGCAGGATCACGCCGGTCAGCACCGCACTCTGGTAGTCGCGGACCTGGTCTTTGATCGCGTCGTCACTCTGCCCCATGCGGCCCGCGTGTTCCTTGATCGCGGTCACGCCTTCATTGATCGCGCGCGTCACCGCCGGCGCATCGAGCGCGTTGACGATCGCTTCGTTCGCCTTGTTCTCCTTCAACGCCTGCGTTTGCTGGGCCTCGCTAGCTTCTGCGACTCGCCGAGCACATGGCGCCGCAGCGTCAGGTCGATCTGCGCGCCTTCCTGCAGCTTCTGGCTCGCGAACCACAGGCGCGTCTCCGGGTCGGTGATCGTCGCTTCGAGCCCGCCGGTGAACTGGTCGAAGTCGGCGCCGACCTGCTCGGGCAGATGAAAACTGTTCTTGCCTTCCTGATAGAGGGCGCCGCTGCCGGGCGTGAACAGTTGCTGGCTTTTCCACTGCGACATCTGGTTGGAGAGCTCGAGCCGCTGGACGCTCTGCTGATACTTCTGGCCCTGCTCGCGAATCTCGGCAGCATCGTTGATGCCGATGCGCGCGGCCGTCGCGCCGAAGGCGCCCATCTCTTCACTGGCGCGCGACTTCGCGATCTCGGTGCCGGCGCCGAGCGCCTCCGCGGTGAGATGCGCCTGCTTTCGGACGCCGGGAATCGGCGCGAGCATCACCTGGCGTTGGCCGTACGTCTTGACGGTCGGCATTTACCCGACGCCTTCCGACTGCCAGTTGTCCGAGAGGCCCGTCCGCCGCCGCGGCCGCCGCCACCCCTTTGAACCCGTAGCGTTGCCCGATCGTAGCGACGCTCGCGGCGCCGCCGAGGATGTCGCCGGCCGCCGCCCAGCGGCTGCCGCTCTGCGCCGCCTCTGCTCGGCCTGGACCGCCTGCGCGCCTTCCATGCGCGGCGATCTGCCCCGCGGCGCGTCAGGTCTTCCGCCTGCACCTTGTAGCCCCACGACTCGCGCATCGCGTTGGTGCGGACGGTCAGCAACGCATCGAGCTCGCCGAGGAACGCGCGCTATCGGCGGTGACGTCGACCGGCGACCCGAAGCCGATGTCGACATTGCCCGCGGCGTAGCCCGCCTTCTGCGCGCCGATGAGGCTGCGCGCGCTGCTCCGCAGGCGGCTCTTCCCCCGCGCCGCGCACGACGGCATCCTGCGACTGCAGCCGCGCGACTTCCGCGTTGTAATCGTCGAGTTGGGCTTCAGACTCCGCGGCTCTCGCCCCGCGCCTCGCCGGCGCGCTTCGCCGCGTTGCCCGCTTCTGATCTTGCCGGCGACCGACGATGCGGTGCCGGGCAATCGCGAGCCCGACCATGAGTGCCGTAAAGACCGGCATCGTTCAGCCTCCCCATCTCCACGCTCGGCACGAACGCGAGCACCGCTCAGCGGCAGCGGGTCTCTCATGCCGCAACAGGAACCGGCCGCTCTGCGTGAAACTGCTCGCGATGTTCTGCTCGAGGCCCCTGCGTCACCGCGACCGTGGTCGGCTCGTAGGCCGCCGGGCGTGTAGCGCGTCAGGTGCGCGGCGTCCGGCCCGATCAGGAACCCGCGGTCTCGATGACTCCACCAGGACCGTGACGCTGCCGGTGCGCTTCCACTTGTCGCGGATCGCTTCGCCCTGCACGTCGAGGCGTCGAGCGGCTCGAGCTCGGGATAGCGAATCGCCAGGCCGACGTGGATGTCGCTGTAGCTCGCCGGCAGCGTGATCGCGCCGCCGCTCACCGTCAACGGTGCCGTCGCCGCGGGGTCACCGTTCGACACGACCGCGCCGTCGCCAACGACCGCGACGACTTCGCCCTCGAGATGATCGAGCCCGCTCACATGGTTCGTCGGCGACCCGCTGTAGCTCAGGCCGGCATCGACGAAGAACACGTCGGTGTTCCGAAATCGAGATGATGCGGTCCTCCAGCTTCTGATGTAGCGCACCGTGCTGCCGTCGATCGTGCGCTTGACGATCAGGTAGACGACGTCGCCGCTCGGGCTCGGGCACCACGCACACATGCTTCGAAGCGGCCGCTCGCGCGGTCGTCGTGACGTGATGCCAGCCCCACACTTCCTGCTCGGGGATGTAGGTCAGGCCTCGAGGCGGCCGTCGCTGTTGACGCACCAGACGATCGAGTCGGGCGTCTGCTGGTAGTCGAGGTCGACGATCGTGCGCCCGGCGAACAGGTGCGTCGCGTAGACCGTCAGGTCTTTGCCGGCGAGGCCTTCGACCTGTTGGTCGAACTGGAGCTCGCGCACGACGTTGCCGTGGCGCTGCACGTAGACGAGCCCGTTGCCGATCGCCGCCGGCGGTGTGGTCGGATGCACGCCGGTGTAGGTGTTCTCGTCCAGCTGCAGCGAGTTGGCGCGGATGCCGCCGCCCTGGTCGCCGGTGCAGGTCCACTCGCCGCCGTCGGTCATCAGCATCGAGCCCGGCCTTCATCGTCAGCAGCCAGCGCACGGCGTGCTGGTTGTTGCCGGCGATCTTGAACGTGACCGCATCATCGTCCTGCAGCGGCGTCGAGATGGCGTAGTTCGACGGATAGCCGACCCTTCGATCCCCAGACGCCGTCGGGCGTGTGGTTGGTGTTGCCGAAGTAGCGGCGCTGCTGATGCACGCACGAACACTCCGGGTAGTCGTTCGGCGCGTCGGAACAGGATGCGCGGCTCGGGCGGCGTCAGCGCGTAGTCGGGGATCTCGGTGGTGTGGTTGTAGGTCAGGAGCGGCGTGCTGCCGATGTAGCCGAAGATGCCATTGCCGGCCGGGTCGCAGTAGATCATGTAGCTCGCCGCGGTCGGCTCGGCCGTCCACGTCAGCACAATCGGCGCGACGGCCGTCGGCCCTTCGTCCGCGACACTCGCCACGTCGATCGTCGTCGACGCCGGACTCTCCTCGCCGGTGTCCGCATCGATCGAGGTGATCACGTAGTGATAGGTCAACGTGCCGGCGGTGCCCCCGAAGGTGCCGCTGCCGCTGCCGGGCGGAATCACTTTGCGAGCGCCGTCGAGACGTCGCGAAAAATCCAATGTGTGAGCGTCTGGTAGATCAATTCTGCGCGGCCGCTGGCCGCGCTCGCGGTCGGTGATCGTGATGGTGTTGCCGCTCTGGTTCGTCTTGATGGTGAGCTTGCCGGCGGCGTTCGGGCCGTAGGACGTCGGGATCTCGAGGGATGTCGTCGGGCATCGCGGACCAGTAGCCGGTGTCCGACGTCGGCGTGCCGACCGGCGGCTGGGCGATGCAGTAGTAGTTGACGCCGCCGTCTGACACGACGTCGCCGATGAAGCTACGCGGTGCCGCCGCTGTAGGCCGGCACGCTCGAGAGCGTGACCAGGCCGCCGTTGTGATGGAAGCGGAAGTAGCCGGTGCCCGCCTCGATCAACACACTCCCGCCCGCCGTTTTCGAGATGTAGCGAAAGAGCTCAGTGCGCGGTGGTCGCGTCCTTCGTCGCGCCCACGAGACCGGCGTGCCCGGCCGATTACTGACGCCGCCCTCGCGGCGCACCAGGAAGCTGCGACAGGTCCGCAGGCCGGTCGTGTAATTTGACGAGGTCGGCCTCGCGCGTGGAGCACCGGCGCGAGCTCGCCGGCCGCGAACGATCGTTGAATGACGGAGCTCGGCATCAGTTGACCCCGTGACGCTCCACGAGCTCACGGCCATCTGCGGCGTTGTGGACGATCACGCGGGCGCGGACGCCGTCGACGCGCGTGATGCGCGGCTGACACCAGCAGTCGCCCGAGTCGGCATGCTCACGCACGTCGTTGATCGGCGTGACATGGACGTCCGCCTCTCGTCCGTCTCGAATCGTCGCCCAGCGTTTCGCCATCAGGTGCGATCCACGATCCACGGCGCGTCAGGGAAGTGCAGGTCGGGCTGCTGCTCGTTCGCGTTCGGCACCCGCGCCTGCCCCAGCGCGATGCGGCACTGCGCCCAGGCATTGCCGGCGATCGACTGGCGAATCTGCGCGGCCCGGTCGGCGGCGCGTTGCGCTTTATCGTGCGGGTCTTCCGGCCCGCGGCCGCGCTGCTCGACGATCAGCGGGTCGACGTGCGCGAGCGCCGGCGCGAGAGATCGCCGCGAACCGCCACGCGAGCGCATCGCGGAAGAAGCGGGTCGGCGAGCGCGACCGTGCCCGGCGCGCGCCGGCGTACTCGAGGATCGCGTTCGCCTGGTCGGTGTAGAGCAGCCGCCCGTCGCATCGGTCGCGACCTTGAACATCGGCGGATGCGCCTCGTACGCGCGCTTCGCGTCCGTCACCAGGCGCCGCGCGAAGATGTAGTCGGCCGGCAGGCGGTAGCTGTACTCGCCAGTCGTCATTGGCCGCGACGGTCACCGTGCCGGCGACGAGCACGAGCGGCGAGGCGTAGGCGGTCGCAAACGCCCACGGGAAGTCGCGCAGGCACGATCGGAGCTCCTCCTCGAAGATGGAGTTGGCGGCGACCGCCTCGCGCGCCTGCTCGGTGAAGCTCGAGATCTGCCGCGCGCCGATGCGGACGAGCCCACGGTTGACGACGGCTACGTTCGCCGCGATGTGCGCCGCGATGGTGTCGACCGCGACCACGGGCACCACGCTGCCCGGTTTGCCCGGCGTGAGAATCAGGCGCGCCTTCTCGACCGCGAGCTCTGTAGGCCTGCACGCTCGTCTGCACCTTGCCCTCGATGCGCAGAGCGGCGGCGCCAGCGCCGCGGCCACGCGACAGATCAGCGCCTCGCGGAAGAGCACGTCGCCTTCGTAGGTCGGACACTGCTTGCGGCCGGTGTGCTTCAGCTGCGCGTTCGCGACGTTGCAGTAGATCAGCCCGCCGCCACTGTCACTGCCGATCGCGAACGGTGGCGGCGTCGGGTCGGTCGCCTGCCCGCGCGCGAGCACGAGGCGTCGCTCGAAGACGCAGTCCCACGGCCGGCGATACGCATACGTCCAGTCGGGGCTGACCGGCGCAGCCGCGCTGCCGGCCACGACGGTCAGGCGCATGTAGCTCGTCGCGAACGGCCACGGGTAATCGCGCAGCGTCTGCTCGACGCTGTCCCTGATGACGAGCCGGGCGGTGAGGGCTTCCGATCGTCGACTCGGTACCGAGGTCGGCGATCTGCTTACTGACGCCGATGCGCGCAGCGCCTGGTTGACGACGTCCTGCGTGAAGTCGACGCAGAACTTCGGCGTGGGCGGCTCCTCGCAATGCGCGGGCGCGCCGGGCAGCGTCGTCTCGTCGTCGAGGTCGGGGTCGCAGGCCGGCGTGGGATCTCGGTTCGCCGCCGCCGCCGCCGCCGCCACCACCCCGCCGCCGCCAGGGGATCAGGTGTTGGATTTTCCGGGTTCGGTGGCGGCGGCCACGGGCCACTGATCGGCGAGACGGGCTCGACGTTGAATTACTCGCCATTGCAGCCCCAGCCGTTGTTGCAGGCCGTCGCCGATCCGAGGAAGACGAGGAAGTTGTAGATCACGCCGTTGCTGTTCAGCGCGCTGCCGACGGTGAAGCTGTCGATCGCGCCGGCGGTGATGCCGTTCGGCGTGTCGACGCCGCCGCTGTTCGCCGAGTTGGTGCTGGTGTGCGACGGGTCGCGCCAGAAGCCGCTGCCGTTGTCCGCAGAACATCGATCACGAAGACGGGCCGGAAGCCGCTCGGCGCGAGGCCGATCGTGCGCGTCGCGCTGCCGTCGCCGATCCACGTCCCGATCTTTGCAGGGCCCCGGATTCCGCCGGATCGCCGTTCCCATCCGACGACCGCCACAGGTTCAGCGTGATCGGCTCGCCGACCGAGTGGAGCGTCCGGCAGTGTCGTCACGACGCCCGTGCCGATCGCGCATGCATTCGTGAATGCCGCCGTCGAGAAGCCGGTCACGCCATCGATGACACTGCCCGGCCCTTTGCCGTAGAGCCGCGGCGTGGTCGTCGCGTTGGCCCCTTCGGTGAACAGCATCGTGAAGCGCGGCGTGAAGCCGGCACTCACGAGGCGGTAATCGACCATCGGTTCGCCGGTCTTGTGGCTCACCGTGGCGTTGAGCATGTAGCGCATGCCCGGATCGCAGACCGCGATGTACTGGTAGGTCGCGCCGACGGCGTTCATCGCCGCGTCATTGCCGGCCAGCCGCAGCAGGTACTGCTGCTGCTGTCCTTCGGTGTCCGAGCCGGCGAAGGAGAGATCCTCGAGGCCCTGCGCCATCTGCGGCTTGATGGCTTCCTGCAGATTGCTGTGGCTGCCGAGCATGGTCGACCACCACTGATAGCTGCCGGTGCCGCCACTCACGCGCCGAATCCAGAGCCAGTTGACCGGGGCGCGGAAGCTGAGATCCTGGCCGGTGTTGTTGCCGACGTAGGTGCCGAGTTTGACGATGAACGGCGCGATGGGCGGCGCATTGCCGCCGAGCGCCCACGGGCTGTGCGGATAGGGCGCGTTGTGTTGCCCGGTCGGCGTGGGGAACGTGATCGCCTCGTTGGCCGCTTGCTCCTCGTCGGTGTTCCCCCAGCCCGGCAGATCCTCTTTGCCCCAGCGTCCGATCAGTTCCACCATGCCCGCGAGGGCGTAGGTGAAGCAGTTCAGCCGTCGGCGCTTTTGGTCCGGCGTAACTCGATCGGCGTGAAGTCGACGAGCGCCGTCGACAAACTGCTGTCGACCGTCTTGAGCATGGCCTGATTGGAGGGCGAGGCGAGTTCGGCGATGTCCACCATCGTGGTGACGCCGTTCGCGGTGAGGCCAAGTTTCCCGAGAGCGGCGAGGCGTTGCGGTTCCCCATATCAGCGCGACGAGCACAGTCGTTCTGGCCCAGGCTCGCCTTAGTCGGCATCGACGACGTCGGCGTCGTCCGTCGTCACGGCCAGCAGGCCGCCCGAGCTCGTCGAGGCCAGCGCCGACATCGGCGTGGTGTTGCTGTATGCGGTTGCTGCAGGACGACGCGAAAATCGCCGGGCCAGGCCGCGGCGTCTGTGGTTGCTCGAGAAGCCCTTCGGCCGGATCGCCACGATCTGGACCCGTTCACCGCATCCTTGCCGTTGAACACCCCGCCATCGGCGGCCGTGACCATGCCGGGATTCTCGCTGTTCATCCAATCGTCGATGTCGATCTCCAGATCGTTCGGCGAGGGGTTGTTGCTGATCCCGAACTGGCTACTTTGGTGCGCGCTGCCGCCCATGCCGCTGCCGGTCAACTCTCGCACCGGGTAGCCATCGACAACCACCGACGCCGTGCCGGTCCCGCTGCCGTACCTGAGGATCAGGTCGATCTTGTGCCAGGCGTTCGGATTGGTGACGGATGCCAGACGTCGAGGTCAAACACCGCCGCGATCAGGTTGTAGCTCGAGGGCGAGATGGCCGAGTAGAGGACCAGCTGCCCTGCCGGATTGATCCCAAGCGCAGCCCCATCATGCGACGACGGGAAGCCGTTGCACTTCCAGATGATCGGCGTCGCGCTCGTCGGCGCGCGGCGCAGGCGCAGATAGAAGCGTTCCCAACTAGCGTGGGCGAAGCCGACCGGCGTGCCATAGAGATTCAACGCCTTCGCGAACACGTCCGACGTCGCGCCACGAAACGCGAGGCCCAAGCCGCCGACATGCCGCGACGCATCGCGCGAGACGCCGAGGCTGCCGCCCGCGGGCGCGGCCGTCATGCTCGCGAGCTCGAAGCCTCCGATCCACCGACGCCGCCCGATCGGCCCTTCGGGACCCGTGCCGGGCGTGACCGGGCGGTTCTGGGTCCGCGGCCGTTTGAAACGTGCCGAGCCAGCGGTAGTGGGTCGTGGTGCCGCCGATGCCCCAGAACCCGCCGCTGTGAATGTCAAACTCTTCTCGTCGGTCGGGAAGACGTGCCCCTTGGTGTCCTCCCACCACGGCGTCCAGATGATCTGCGATGACTCCACGGGCTCGGCGGCACCGGCGTCGCCGTCGCGTAGCCGATGAAGAAGCACTTCGCACAAAATGCCCGCGTCGATCGGCGACAGCGCGACGCCGTTGGGATGATCGGCCGTGAGCCGCGCGGCCTGCTTCGGGTCTTTCAGGACGATGTAGAAGTTGAGCCACTCGTCCTTGTGCTTCGAGAACAGCTGCGGCGTGACCGTTGGCATCGTCGATCCTCAGAACGCGCCGACGCCCCAGAGGCCGCACGAAGACGCGGAAATCTTTCGCCGTGGGCAGCGGCGCCGCGCCGATCCAGATCGTCCCGAGTTCCGCGAGCGTGTTCCAGCCGGACTTCAGCACGGCCACCTCCTCCGGTTCATAGCCGAGCGCGATCAAGTCGGCGTCGGGGGTCGCGTCAGAGGAACCCTTTCAACACCGCAACGTCATCGAACGCGCGTTGAAAACTCCGCGCGATGTCGCCCGCGCGCGAGTCGATTTCCTCTTTGGTGACCAGCGAGTCCGACGCTCATCGTGTCCGCCTTTCAGTTGATCTCGAACTCAAACTGCCCGCCCAAAAACACGGTGTTGGTGCCGAGCGTGAAATTGCTGGAGTCCGTTTTCAGGATCTGCAGATAGTTCTGATTTGTGGTGGTGCTGATGGTCGCGAAGAACCCGCCGGGATTGGCGACGAAGCAACTGCCGATTTGAGGGCCGGCGGCTGTTTTGCTCGCCGGGATCGTGATCCGCACCGCGTTACTGGCCGTGCCACTGAGCGTCGTGGAATCCAGATAGAAACTGACCGTCATGGTTTTCCCGTTGATCTTGTAGCTGAAGCGGAGTTGATCGGCGGAATCGACGGTCCACGCTCATGCTGCCCGTGCCGACGAAATTCGCGCTGTTGTAGGCGACCGGAACCCAGACGGGCGGGGCGCTCGCGGTCGTCACGAAGGCGGCCGTGGCGATCAGCGTGCTGTTATCCCCGGCACTGGGGGTCGTCGCGGTCGAGAGGCGCGCGGCGGCGACGGTGCCGCTGGCGAGTTGCGTCGCGTTGAGCGGGGTGCTCCCGAATCCACTGGCGAGCAGCACACCAAAACGGGTGATTTCGACCAAGTCCGTGCCGAGGGAACCGCCGCTGTCGGCCAAGGGCTGGATCAGGAGACTGCCGGTGGACGCGCTCGTTCCCGAACGAAGGCCCCAGACTTTGTTGTTGGTGCCCCCAGTCGCGGTGTTGCGGAGTTGCAGAGCGGCATCTGCGGGCGTCGCCCCTGAGATCTCCTGCATCGCGGTGAAGACGTTCGCCGCGTTCTTCAACGGCACGTTGCTCGACAGCCGCCCATCCGCCACCGTCCCGCTGGTAAGTTGCGTGGCGTTGAGCGGCGTCGCCCCTAGACCGGCTGGCGCGGTGAAGACGCCAGTACGGGACATGCTGGCGCTGCCGGTTGATGTTGTCTCCGCATCGTTCCACGCATTCAAAACGAGCGTCGCCCCCATCCCTTCCACCGCGAATTTGCGGGCATCCGCGGCTTGGGTGGTGTTGTCCAGAACGAACCGGGGTCCGACTTTTGAGATTTTCTGGTCAGCCGTGAAGGTATTCGCGCTCGCCTTCAACGGCACGTTGCTCGAGAGGTCGGCATCGGGGATCGTCGCGCTCGGGGTCGTGAGCACGCCGCTGCTGACCTTGACGTAGCCGGTGCCCGCCGGCGCGGGACCGGCCGGACCCGTCGCGCCCGTTGAACCTGTCGGACCCGTCGCGCCAGTCGGCCCGGCAGGGCCGGTCGCACCCGTCGCACCAGGCGCGCCGTCTACACCCGCTGGACCGGTGGCGCCCGTCGACCCGGTCAGTCCGATCGGGCCTTGCGGACCCGTGGCCCCCGTCGCACCTGTCGACCCAGCAGGACCGGCCGCGCCCGCAGGGCCGGTGTCTCCGGTATCGCCTTTGTCGCCTCTGGCTCCGGTGGCTCCGGTCGACCCTGCTGGCCCGGTCGCACCAGCCGGGCCTGTTGGCCCGGTCGCGCCGGCTGGTCCGGTCGCGCCGGCTGCGCCTGCAGTCCCATCGGCCCCAGCAGGCCTGGTCGGTCCCGCAGGGCCCGTCGCGCCGATGGACCCGGCTGGACCCGTCGGGCCGGCAGGACCGGTCGGCCCCGTCGGACCGGGAGGACCCGTGATCTGCCCGGCGTCGATCCACGCCGCGGTGTCGTCGTCCCAGGTCCAGACGTGGCCGGTATCGGCCGTGATCCACGCATCACCCGGTGAGCCGGTCGGCGGAAGATCACCCGACGTCGGGACGGTCCCTTGAATCACCAGACCCGCGCCCGCCGGCCCTTCTGGTCCTTCCGGCCCGGTGGGACCTGCGGGACCGGTGGCCCCAGGGTCGCCTTGGGGTCCCGTGGGTCCGGTCGCGCCGGTGGCCCCTGCGGGTCCGGCCGGGCCGTCGGCGCCTGGCTCCCCGTCGGGGCCGACCGGCCCGGTGTTGCGCGCGTTCCTGCACGCGCTCGGTGCGCCGCCCGCCAGGGTCCAGTAGACCCACCGCGGTGCCGCGCTCGAGCACGCGCTGCGCTCGTCTCATGATCAGTCGTCGCCGAGCACGTTGCGGTCCTGCGGCAGCACGCCC
>ERZ1370068.10194-contig-8911_pt1 | contig 47365 bp, 65 predicted proteins | sample MGYA00561227_ERZ1370068 | MGnify/ENA primary metagenome ERZ1370068 (study PRJEB38410, sample SAMEA6850437) | metagenome | study: Metagenomic assessment of the ecological functions of the soil: analysis of the soil microbiota associated with the... | reverse complement strand
GTAGTACTTCATTCGTTACATATTGCTCATCTGCGATCATTGCGACGAACTGAAAACCAATCTGGCGCAACCAGCGATACCAAACAAGAAGCCGTGCGACCGTCGATTCCGCCTGAGCTCGCCGTGGAAAATCCGCTCGAATGCGGCGTCGCCGGCTTCGGCGATGAAAGCGGGTTTCATCAACATCGTCAAACTGCACGCCGAAGATCCGGGCGTTGATTTGCTCGCGATCCACGGGTGAGCTGCCCCGCGGCCAAACGGCGCGCAGCGCCGACCTGTTCAGGGGCGTCACCGCGGCCACGGAGAAACCCGCGCTCGCGTTCGGTCGAATCGACTTACCGCCGCTTCCGCCGGATGAAAGCCGCGCCTTCCAAGAAGAAGCCGGCATGCCGTTCTTGCAGGCGATCAAGCCGACCTTGCGCGCGCTGGCAGGTTTGAGGTTTATACGGCGAGCGCCAGACAGCTCGGTTGCTGCCAAGCATCAGCCGCACCGACGGGCAATCGCGGCGGATCTCAGAAGGCGAGAATCTCAGCGCGCTGCTGCGGCGGCACTGGCATCAGTTTGCCGAAACGAAGCGATGGCCAGAACCGCTGCCCGACGCAGCGGTCAGAGCGAAGGAAATCGGTTTTCCCGTGGCAATCAAATTGATCGCCGCGGCGGTGGTGCACAAAACCGAATCCGGCACGCCGGTCGATGGCTTGGCTTAAAGAGCGCGGAAGAAGTCCAAGCCGAAGGCCAGAAGCTGCTGACTAAAACACTGGGCAGAGGCCGCCATTTGCTTATTCAAGAAAATGCCGGTGCAGGGCAACTTCGGAAGTACTGATCGGCGCGCGCACCGGATCCGCGAGTACGGATCCCTTTCTGATGGTCGGTCTCGGCGGTATTTTCGTGGAAGTCTTCTAAAGACGCTTCGATCCGTTTGCTGCCGATCGACGAGACGCGGAGCGCGCAGCGCGATGCTCAAGGAGCTGGCGCGGTACAAAGTGCCTCGAAGGCGTGCGCGGCCAGCAGCCGCGCCGACGTCAGCGCGCTGGTGAAAGCAATGGTCGGTTTGTCCGACATTTTCGCGGCGCACCGCAATCATCACTTTCCGATATGGAGATCCAACCCGATCATGGTGCGCTGCGCACGTGGCGGCGGCGCCGCTGCGGTGGCACGTACGGCTGCGTACGCGCGATTTTTAGCCGCAAAGAACGCAAAAAAGCGCCAAATCGACGTAGGGCGACCCGGCTGGTCGCCCGGCATTTGCCATTTCCAGTTTCTTCAAAAACCCTTCCTCGTCGATCAGCTTTGACGATGCTCTGCATCGACCATTGTTGAAGCGTCGTACTTTAGCACCTCCGGACGAGTGGTGCAGGCTCCATCTCAGCGAGGATCGTCTTCATTCCCTCGAGCGTGGGGTAGGGCATATCCGGGATCGCGTTTTTCAGGTAGAGCGTAGGCGCTATCGAGGGTAGTGACATCGGTCTTGGCGTATTTCTTCAGGATCGCGATGTGGTCTGCGGTTTGTTGTTTTTAAAATAATGAATCGCCTCTACCGATGCGCGCGCGAAGCGCAGCATGGTGTCGCGCTTCTCGCAAGCAGCAATTTTTGACTGCTGACCAGGCCGCTGTGCGGATGAAAGGAATCTTTTGGGCTGGCGAGATCGGCCAGGACTTTGAATCCCAATTTTTCGGCTTCTTCCCGTTCCGATGCTGCACTGGTCGCCGTGACTGCGCCTGCCCGCTTGCTGCATGGTGATCATGCGTAAATTGGTCGCACCCGCCGCGCGCAGACTCACATCCCGTTCGGGATCTAAGCCGATTATTTCTTAACCCCAGGCGCATGGCAAAATCTGCTGAGGTCGCCGCCGAATGGTTAGCCCCGAACTTTCCCTCTTGAGATCCTCGACGCTCTTGATCGCCGGCGTCGCGACGAGATGGTAGGGCAAAAATACTTCAAAAACTCCATGATCATCAATGGCAAGCGTCGGCGCCGCGCACTTTTGCGCTCGCCACCGCGGGGCCCGATGCCGGCGACGACTTGCAGGCTCGCCCGCGAAGAGCGACATCAGCGCCTTCGGCGTGCCTTCGATATAAATGATATTGACATCGTGAGGCCGTGCTTCTTGAAGATGCCGGCGTCTTTGGCGGCCCAAAGAACCGACGACGATGACCGGCGTTGGGCGAGATGTACGCGAAGTTTAGCCGCGTTCTTGAGCATGGGGAATGTGAGATCATCGCTGCCCAACAACACAGTTGCGAAAATCGTTGAAACTAGTCGACGCGCTATGGCCGGTTTCCCTGTCCGAGATTTATGACAGCTCCGGCGCTTACTGTTCGGTCACGAGCTTGTTGGGCAGTCTCGTCTCGATCGTCCGGGGATCGAGGAAAGTAGCTGCGCGAGCGTTTCGCCGCAGCGTTCGACCGCTTTGCAGAAAGCGTCACAGGCGTTGCCTGAACGCCAGACCGTTGGTGAGGATTTGCACCACGTCATCCCAGGTGCCCGGTGGAACCTTGTCGTTGATGCCCTTTGTCGGCCAAGACCACGACGCGGTGGTTTCCAGCAAGGAAGCTTAAAAACGCAAGATACCCGTGTGGGCCTTGCGCGATCATGCAGCCCGTGCGCGGTGAAGGCCGCGCGAGGCTGCGTACGTGAACCGCTTCGGTGATTCGCTCCGCCGAAATCAACCGTCTTCTTCGATGCCCGGAATACCGTGCAGGCGATGAATCCGACGACCGCGCCGACGACCGGCCAGAGCACGTACGTCTGCACGGCTCCCCAGGGATCATGCCAGATGAACGTGACCAAGAGTGCCGAGAACGAGGCCTGGCCGACGACACCGGAAAGCTCGACCTCGGCGTAGCGCTGGGGTGCTCTCACGAGCGCCGGCAGATCTCGCCGGAGGTATTTTTCTCCGCGGCGATCACCGCTGCTGGATGCGCTCCTGCTCTTCGTTGGTGCAGAAGTTTCGGCATTCAGCTATTACCAGCCTCTGAAGCTCCTCCTCCCTTAAACCCCACGCCGCCTCCACTGAAGCCGCCCGCCCGCCTGCCAGCTCTTCACCGCCAGAGCCTCCTCCACCAAACCTCCCCCACCGGCCACGTCGAAAATCGCTTGGATCAGAATAGAAAGGTTCGCTCCATCTAGTTGATCTATTTCTTCCGAAGATTTTGCCGCGGCGAAATTGCCCAACAGACCTCCAATCGCGCCAGTGACCGTCGCGACGATGGCTGCTGAGGATGGCCATGAGACTAAATTGAGAGCCGAAGAAGGCGCAGTTAGCGCCGCAATGTTCCACCACCCTTCGACGGCTCCCTGGGTCCACCATCAAACCATGTTTACATGAACGAGGAGCCAATAATTGGCTGATGAGGGACCGGTAAAAGCAGAGCGAGCGGTAAAGGACGGTTGCGATATCGCGAGAACTGCTTCCATAGGCGACTGCTTTGGCGGTTTCGGCGGTGTTTCCCCCTTGGTGACTTTCATGATCGCATCAACGCCGCTTCGATGCCTACCATTGAAGTCGTTTTTCGCGAAATCAGCCGGACGATGACTTCGCGGATGATTCGACTCGCAATGGCGTCCGGGAAGGGACCCCTTCGAGACCATACCGACTGATTCTTGGTTTACGATCGTTCTGAACGATTAACAGGATGATGCGCCGTTATCAGAGGCGCTCTGGTCGATCTTCAGACTCTGCGACTCTGATGCAAAGAAGTCTTCTAACATCATGCTTCCCTAAGACTTGGAATAATCAGAACAGCGATCTGATAATGAGTCCGCTGCTCAATTGAGCGAGCTCTCCGTCCAGACGGACTAGCTGGTCCGGTGACAATAATCCCGCCAAATCGTTGACTCTGCCCCGGAGTGGTGGAACTGCTAGCGAATAGGAGGACTTGGCGTGACAGAAAAAAAGAAGCAATAGGCCGGTAAAGATTACCACTGGTTGATGGGTTGATCTCAACCTTTCCACGTTTTGCACTCATGAGCATTGGCACGAACTCGGTGAAAACATAGTCTCTGTGGCTGGCATCGCTCTTTGTTTATGAAGAGCAGAAAGGCTCGCAACATTTATTCGCTTACCAACTTCCCGAGCTCCACGCCGCCGCCAAACCCGCCGCCTCCTCCGCAGCCACCACCTCCTCCGCCACCGAAACCGCCGCCTCCTCCGAAACCTCCAGGGAAAACCGCCGCCGCGACGCCTCGGCGTGATCCGCCAGTCCATTGGATTCCCTGCCGATCCCGTGCCACGGTACTGCCGACCGCTCCGACCACGGCGCCGACGATGACGGCCAGAAGCAAAAACAGGCCCAACTCCACCTGCGCCAAAAAGCGATGCTGACAGGCGGAGGCCCGCGCCGCCAAAAGCGCAACTAACAGCCCACGACTGGTCATGCCAATGAATAGCGCCAGTATGATGGTGGTCATGAAGACCGTCGTGGGGACGAGCCTTGCGCATTGCGCCAGTCGCAGCGCGACTTCTTTCGAGCAGCGCTTCCATACTGGTGATCGCGAGAATCGAGTCGACGCCAGCTTCAATCCCCGATGTAATCGCCGGGCGAAACCGCGGCGTGATCGCTGGTTGATGATTCGGTTGGCGATGGCATCCGGCAACACGCCTTCGAAGCCGTACCCGCTTCAATGCGCAGTCGGCGATCGTCACGGGCAGATTAATAAGATCGCGCCGTTGTCGGGCAGCCCTTTTTTGCCGATTTTCCAGCTCTCGGCCACGCGGATGCTGGAAAAATCACTCCATGCGCTGGTCGCCTTCCGGGCTGGGAACAGTCAAGAGCGCAAATTTGACCGAAAAACCGGTTTCCCAGACTCAAAACGAGCCAAGCGCTCTTCGAGCGCTTGCGCTCTTGTCGGCAGGCATCCAGTTCCAGCATAGTCGTTGAGCCCTTCCGCGCAGCGGCACGGAACGTCTCAACGCCAGGAGCACCAAATGCGACGACCGTCGGGGGCCAACAAAAAAGGCCAGTCCGGCAAAGAGAACCCGTGCTGTGCGCAGCTTCATCTGCTGCCGGGAATTTTACCTGCGGCGGTTTTTCTGAGCTGCTTCGTCGGCGCTGAACGTTTCGCGAACTTTGAGCCCGGTGGAAGGCTCATTGGGCGGTCAAATTATACGTGAAACGAGCGGACCTTGGCGTTATAGGTCTGGACGCTCTCGACGTAGCGTTTGCGCGCAACGGCGATGCGATTTTCTGCAGTTTCAACTGCGATCTGAGCTTGCAGATCGCGGAAGTTTTGATTCGCTTTAAGCTCCGGGTATTTTTCACACAACCACCATGCGAGACGCGAAGCCAGCGCCGCCCCGGAGAGGTTCTGCACTGTGCTTGCCTCGAATTTCTTGAACGTTGCCGGGTCGCTCTAGTGGCTTGAGCATCGGGATTTGGATCGACGTCGCTTGCGCCTCACGACGCCTCGATGACTTTCTGCAAGGTCTCCTGCTCGAAATTGGCCGCCCCCTCGACCGTAGCGACGAGGTTGGGGGATCAAGTCCGCTCTCGTGCTGATACTGGTTTTGCACCTCGCCCAAGCCCTATAACTCCCCTCGTCGAGCCCGTGAGTTCGTTGTAGCCGCAACCGGGAAGGATGAAAAAGCAAGGCCAAAACCGATAACAAATGCAGGAAGTTGCCTTTTCATTATTATCGCCATTGATATTCTCGCTCCCAGGCAAATTTTTTCTGAATCTAAGTCAGGCGGTGTGAAAGAGCAAAGTGGAGACACAGCTGGCTTCGCAACTTCGACAAAATTGCAGGGCGCGTCCGGCTTGGCGCCAGCTTGCAGCTACACGAAGGGCCCGAGTGTGATCGGGCCTTGGTGTCTCAGCTGACCGAGGGACGTAAAAGCGATCAACCATCGCACCGACTTTGGGACGCCACTTGTCAGAACGTTTTTCCATCTTTAGCCAGTATCCAAGGTACCGATCATCCCGGTCAACGCGAAAACAAGGACGCCAGCGAAGACCACCATCGGTTGCGAAGGTAGCACCGGCCACCGGTCGATCACGGAACCGATTCCCGCAGTGGTCGCCGCGCAAAGCTCTCCCCACTTCATAACACCCCGACGATAGCCCTCCCCAAGTCCTTGTCCTCAAACCACCTGCAGAATGAAGGGGATCGTAGAAGGGGGCGATCGACCGCTTTGAAGATCATCCATTCTGAAGCACCAAAGCTGTCTTGCCGCATTGAGAAGATTGAGAGGCGTGGTCTTCACGCCGTCGCGCGAATTGATCAATATCGGGAAGACCGCGCCGAGAAAGATAATGCCGACCTTCGAGAGAATCCGATTCCCAGCCAGATAATTACCATAACGGCAGCAGCTAGCGCGGAGTCGCGTTGCATCAGCGTTGATGAAGGGATCGAAAATGTAGCTCACTTTCTTGTACCAGCCGACCATGATGCCAAACGGGATAGCAACGGCCGCCGAAAGGAGATAGCCCGCTACAAGTTCAGTACCACTGATGTAAAGATCGTTGCAGATTTCACCCGATGAAAATAGATCGATCGCGGCTTCCATGATCAGCGAGGCGCGCTCATAAACATCGGGATTGATAAGTTGGAGAACGTTGCCGACGAGTTCCCAGATGATAAGAAAGATCGTTACTCCCGGCGCCTGAGGATTTTCTTCTCCTGCGAGAGATAGAATTTGTAGAGAGTTTCGATGCTTCCCGCGACCTGATGTCGAGTAACAATTCCCGCGGTGGACTCATTTCGATCAGCCATGGTTTCGGATCCTTTCTCTGTTTTGGACGTGCTGGGGTTAGCCTGCACGTCGTTTTGCCGTTTCGGCAAGATCGGGCATTCTCGATCAGGCTTGCATGAATTTTTACAAACTTCGGGACCGGTGGATCGCAATTCTTCCAGATGGTGCAAAGAAAGTGTCTTGAGAAACCGTTCGCCGTCGCGAGTCAGCCTTGACGAGAACCCGCCGGCGGTCGTCGGCAGCTGCGCAAGCGGCAGAGCAGGCCGCGCTCGACCAGACGGTCGATCAATTCCACCGTGCTGTGATGCTGGAGCCGCATCCGTTCGGCCAAAACTCCGATGGTCGGTTTAAGACCTCAGGCAGACCGCGAATCGCGAGCAGCAACCGAGTGCTGCTGCGGCTCGATGCCGGCTTTACGCGCTGCGTTTTCGCTGACAGCAGGAAGCGACGGATCTGATAGCGAAGTTCCGCCATGGCTTTGAAATTGGGTGAGGGCTGAGATTTGAGCATATTAGATCGCTAAACGATAGTATCGTGTCAGCGATATATGGAAACCAAGCGCCTGTCAACCGATACAAAAGGAGAATTCTAACAGAATTTTTAAATTGAATCGAAGCGGGTATTTATCGCGCCGTGCCTGGCTTTTGGACGCGGATTTTTGATCGGCGGGATGTTTTTCGATGGTCGCAACCGCGTCGCGGATCTGCCCGTCAGAGGAGAGTCTATGTTGACTTTGCCGGTTTTTTCCTTTAAAAACTTTGCTTTAGGAAATCTTATGAAATATGCAGTAATTAGAACGGGCGGAAGCAATACCGCGTATCTGAAGGCGACCTGGTCAAGGTCGGAAAAGCTTGCCCGGCGAAGTCGGCGAGAAGGTGACGCTACCGGATGTGTTGTTTGTCGGCGGCAATGATGACGTAAAGATCGGCTCACCCCTGGTCGCCAACGCCAAGGTGACCGGCGAAATCGTTGGTCAGATCCGGGCAAAAAGATTCTGGTCTTTAAAAAGAAGCGGCGCAAAAGCTACAGCCGCCAGCGCGGTCACAGACAGTATCAGACGACTTTGAAGATCACGGCAATCGAAGCTTAGCTGGGAGAGTAATCTACATGGCACATAAAAAGGCGGGTGGCAGCTCACGCAACGGACGCGATAGCCAAGGGCAACGGCGCGAGTGTAAAGGTTTTCGGCGGCGAAACCGTGCGCGCCGGAAATATTTTGGTACGTCAACTCGGCAACACGCATTCACCCGGGAAGGAACGTTGGAATGGGCCGCGATTTTACGCTTTTCGCATTGATCGATGGCACCGTCCGTTACGAACGAAAAGACAAAGAGAGAAAACGGGTCGTTGCGCTTCCAGCTCAGTAAGATGAGCGCTTGCAACGGAAAAGCCCTCTTTCGGGGCTTTTTTGCCTGCCTGGGAGAAGGCGATGATGGAAGAAAAAGATAAAGTAAAAGGCAAAGGGCAAAAGTCGGATTGAAAAACGAGTTTGCGGTTGACACTAAACCTATTGAAACATGAAATTTATCGACGAAACCAAGATTCACGTCATCGCCGGCGACGGTGGGCGCGGCTGTGGTCGGCTTTCGTCGGGAGAAGTTTGTTCGGCGCGGCCCGCCGGATGGCGGCAATGGCGGTGCTGGAGGCGATGTCGTGGCTGAAGCCGATTCAGCTGACGGACGCTGCTCGGATCTGCGCTATCAAAAGTTAGTGAAGGGCGGGCGCGGCGGCAATGGTATGAGCAGTGACTGCCACGGCCGGCGCGGCGAAGACCGCGTGATCAAAGTTCCGGTCGGGACGATCATTCGACGATCGGTGAAACCGGCGAGCTTCTGGCCGATCTGAAAATGCCGGCGAAGAGAGGTCATCGCCGCCGGCGGCCGCGGCGGCAAAGGTAACGCTCATTTACCTCGTCGACCAACAGAAGCCCGCGTTATGCCCAGCCCGGCGAAGCCGGGACAGGAACGGGAACTTGAGATCGAGCTCAGGCCGTTGGCGGACGTCGGCATCATCGGTTTACCCAACGCCGGCAAATCGACATTGATCGCGACGATCTCCGCGGTACGACCGAAGATTGCCGACTCATCCCGTTCACCGACGTTAGTGCCAAATCTAGGCGTGGTTCGGTTACGACGAAGGAAAAGGTTTTGTCGTTGCGGACATCCCAGGTCTCATCGAAGGTGCGTCACGAAGGGCCATGGTTCGAGAGGCAAGTTTTGCGTCACGTGATGCGCGACAAATTTGTTGATTCATCCGCATCGACGCGCGCGCAGATCGATGAGAGCGATCCGCTGGCGGCGTGGCGGACGATCAACTACGAGCTCGAGCTGTTCGATCCGGAGCTCGCGCCGGAAAACCGCAGATCGTCGTCGCCAACAAGATCGACCTGCCGGAGGGAAGAGAGAGGAAGCTGTTCGGCCAAGAAGCTGCCCAGCGAATATCGCCCACTGCACATTATTTCGGGCGCGACCGACGGAAGGCGTGACAGGCCCTGGTCTTATTAGTCGGATCAAACTGGAAGAACTCAGGCGGAAAGCAGAAACAACGCGTGACGCAGCTGGGACTATAAGAAGCGGATCTTGCGGCGCGCGCGCCGCGTCGTGGTCAAGATCGGCAGCCAGATTCTTTCGTTCGACGCGAACGGCATCGAGGAGGCGCGGCTGCGCGGCTTGGTGCGCGAGTCTGGCGGACCTGCATGATCAGAAAAGAGATCGTCGTTGTAAGCTCCGGCGCGTGGCGGCGGAGATGACGCGGCTAGGACGTAAAGAACGGCCGAGGACGATCCCGCAGAAGCAGGCGCTGGCCGCGGTCGGCCAGATCAAGCTCATGGCGCTCTACGAACGTTATTTTTCGCAAGTTCGACAAAGCGTGGCGCAGGTGCTGCTGACGCACGAGGATCTCGCCAACCAGCCAGCGCTATATCAACGCCAAGCATACCTTTCAGGTCGCTGCTTGAGTCGTGCGATCATTCCCATCGTCAACGAGAACGACACGGTGGCCGTCGAAGAGATGAAGTTCGGCGACAACGATCATTTCTCAGCGTCTGGTGGTGGCAACCCTTCTGGAAGCGGATCTGCTGGTGATTCTCAGCGACGTCGCAGGAGTTTACGATCAAGCGATCCGCGGGCCTATGCGGACGCTGAGCTCATTCCTTGATCACTGCAGCCAAGGATTGAGATCGAGGCGCATACGAAGGGCAAGTCTCCAGCATCGTCGGGACAGGCGGCATCGCCGACTAAAGCTGGGCGCGGCGGAGGAGAGCAGCGGCGGCGGGTATTCCGACTGTGATCGCCAGCGGCTTGGCAGCGGCGGTGATCCTGGCAAAATCTTCGAGGAGAAGAGGTGTGGTCGGTACGCTGATCTCGGCGAAACCACTCGGCCACCACCAGTCAAGCATTGGATCGCCGCACAACTTCAAACCCGCCGGCGACATCGTCGTCGATCAAGGCGGCTCGACGAGGCCGCTGTGCATAAGCGGCAAGAGTCTCTTGCCCTCCGGGCTTCAAGAGAATTCGCGGCGGTTCGGCGTCGGCGAGTGCGTGCGCTGCCTGGACTCGGACGGGCAGGAGTTCGCGCGCGGCCTGGTCAACTACAGCGCTCAGGAGTTGAATCAGATCAAAGGATTGCATACAAGCAGGATTGAAAAAGTGCTTGGGTTATAAGGCGTACGAAGAGATTATTCACCGCGACGATCTGGTCGTCTTGTGAGAAGCGGATGTCAGGTACAATGCGATAAACATAAAACAGGAAGCGCTTCGTCTCGGCAAGCAGGCCAAGGTCGCCGCTCGCCTATTGGCGCCGCTGTCGTCGGCGGAAAAATCAAGCTTTTAGCTGCTGATGGCGGACCGGCTCGAAGCGCAGAGCGCTTTTCTGATCGGATGAGAATAAAAAGATTTGGACTTCGCGACAAATGGCAGATGTGAGCGCGGTACCTCGATCGCATCGCGCTCAATCCCTGCCGCATCCGGGCGATGGCGAACAGGCTTCGCGAGTGGTCGCGCTACTCGATCCGGCTGCGCGAAGTGACCAAGATGGTGGCGTCGGCCAAACGGTCTGCAGGTCGGGCGCATGCGCATTCCGCTCGGCGTGATCGGGATGATTTACGAAGCCCGTCCCAACGTCACGGCAGACGCCGCGGCGCTCTGCCTGAAGTCCGGGCAACGCCGTGATCCTGCGCGGCGGCAGCGAAGCGCACCATTCCAACCAGGCGATCGGGCGCGGTGCTGCGCCAGAGCCTGCGCCGAGACGCGCGTGCCGCAGGACGCCGTCCAAGTCGTGCAGCATCAAGAGATCACGCTTTGGTCAACGAGCTGCTGCGGCTGGAGCAGTATACTCGGATCTCGATCATCCCGCGCGGCGGTGAGGATCTCATCCGCGCCGTAGTGGCGAATTCCAAGGTTCCGGTCATCAAACACTACAAGGGCGTTTGTCACGTTTACGTCGAGCGCCGACGCCGTCTTTAGAAATGGCGCGAGCGCGATCTGCTTTTAACGCCAAAGTGCAGCGCCCCTCGGTCTGCAACGCCATGGAAACCTTGCTCGGTGCATGAAGTCGATCGCGGCCCAAGTTTTTGCCGCCGATGATCGCCAAGTTTCAAGCCGCGGGGTCGAGAGTGCGCGGCTGGTGAATACTCGCGCGCTGGTGCCGGGGATCAAAGCGGCCACCGACGCGGATTGGACTGAAGAATATCTCGATCTGATCCTCGCCGTGCGAGCTCGTGAAGGACATGGACCAAGCGATCGATCACATCGAGCGCTACGGCTCAGAACATACCGAAACCATCGTCACGACCAATTATCAAAAATCGCGCGAGTTCATCGAGCCGGGTCAATTCGTCCGCCGTGATAGGTCAACGCCTCGACGCGCTTCAATGACGGCGGCGAACTCGGCTCGGGCGCCGAGATCGGCATCAGCACGAGCAAGATCCACGCCTTCGGTCCCGATGGGCTTGGAAGAGCTGACGACGCACCAAGTTCGTCGTTTTCGGCGACGGACAAGCGAGAGGACAGAATAGGATAAGGACGAAGGCGAGACGGAAGGAAGATGGGCGAGGCCAAGGGATGGAGTGCCTGAAGGTTGGACGCAAGCGCAAGCGCCGTCTACTGGCATCTGTCACGAAGATTTCGCATTTTCATCCTTGTACTCCTTTCATCCTTCGATCTGTGTTCTTTCATTCGTCGCCGCCTCGTGAAGATCGGTCTGTTCGGCGGCACCTTCGATCCGATCCACTGGGGACACTTGCGCAGCGCGGAGGAAGTCAGCGAGACATTCGGGCTCGACCGTCTCTATTTCATCCCCACATCCATTCCGCCACATAAACGGGGACAGACAACGACGCCGGCCAGCGATCGGTTGGCAAATGGTGCGGCCTCGCGGTAGCGCGAAATCCCCGGTTCAGCGTGTCGACGGCGGAGATTTCGCGCCCCGGAGTTTCTTATTCGATCTGACACGATCCGCGCTTTTGCCGCCGCAAGCAACCAGGCGATTCGCTCTACTTCGTCATCGGATTGGACGCCTTTCGCGAGATCCGGCACATGGAAGGATTTTCCAGCAGATCTTTCCGCTGTGTAATTTTATCGTCACGTCCAGGCCCGGCAGCAAGGACAAAGATCCGCTCAAAGGCACCGGCGTTGCCGTGAGAAAACTCTTTGTTATGATTCAGAACAGAAGAATTATCGGCATCAAAGCGGAACGCGGATCTATTTTATCAAGCTCACGGATATCGCCATCTCGGCGTCGGAAATTCGCGCCTTGGTCGAACAACGGAAATCCATCCGCTATCTGGTGCCCATCGACGTAGCAAAATATATTGAAACGGCGCGGGCTGTACGGCGGCCGTCGCAGCAAACGTTGATGACCTCGGCTGAGAACAGTTCTGTCGGAAAAAACCCTGCGCACTACCCGTCTGCGCTCTGGAGCGAAAGGCTTATGATCTGGTCGTGCTGGATGTTCGCCGGGCTGACATCGATCGCCGATTATTTCATCCCTGTGCTCGGGCCGTTCCGGATCGCCAAGTGCAGAGCATCGCCCAGGGGCTCGAAGAAAATGCCGTCGAAGAGGGCATCAAACCGTACGCCGTCGAAGGATGCGCAGCGCGGTCATTGGGTGTTGGCGGATTTTTCCGACGTGATCGTGCACGTCTTTTATGAACCGGTGCGCGAGTTTTGCGACCTGGACGCGCACTGTGGGGCCATGCGCCGAGGGCGACACATGCCGGAAGCGTACGTAAAGCTCGTCCGAGCAGTTTCAGATCGCCAACGAGCAGCATGTCTTGAGTCGCGGCGTGTCTCACTAGTTCCATGATTTAACCATCTTTAATTTCAACCGGCTGAGCCGTCGACTAAGAAAGGGACTTCACTTTGAGCCCACCCCAACCTGTGATCCTAATCATCTTGGACGGATTCGGCATCAATCCGCAGCAAAAGAAGGCAACGCGATTGCCAACGCGGCGACGCCCCATCTGGACGCGCTTGCTGAGAAATTATCCCAACTCGCGAACCTGTCGATGTCGGGTATCGATGTCGGCTTGCCGGCCGGCCAAATGGGCAATTCCGAAGTCGGCCACATGATTCTCGGCGCCGGGCGGATCGTGTTATCAGGATCTCACTCTTAATTCCATAAAGACATCGACAGAGGGCGGGTTTTACAAGAATCCGGTTCTCCTCGAAGCGCTCACGCAAAACGAAGAGCAGATCGCAGCCGCTTGCATCTCATGGGTCTTCTCGGCGACGGCGGCGTGCACAGCCATCAGCGCCATATGGAAGCGCTGCGATCGAGATGGCGCGCAGCAGTGAAAAGCTCGGCCATGTTTATCTGCACTTGTTCTCGACGGCCGTGACACGCCGCCGAACAGCGCTGAACAATTCATGCTCGATTTGATCGAAAGCTGAAAGCCGACGCCAACGTCAAAGTTGCCACCGTGAGCGGACGCTATTACGCCATGGATCGGGACAAACGCTGGGATCGAGTCGAAAAAGCGTACAATTGTCTGACCGAAGGAGTCGGCAATCAAAGCGCCCTCAGCTCTGGAGGCGATTCGCAATAGCTCATAAAGAAAAATCACCGACGAATTTGTCTTGCCGACGGTGATTGACAATATCGGTTCCGAAGGGTTGATCCGCGACGGCGACGGGGTGATCTTTTTAACTTCCGCGCCGATCGCGCGCGCGAATTGACGCGCGCCTTGACTCAGGAGGATTTCAAAGAATTTCCCGCAAGCGCTATTTAGAGGCTCGCGGCTTACACCACCATGACGCGTTACGACGAGACCCTCAAAGTCCCGGCCGCCTACGCGCCGCGAGAGATCCGGAAAATCGTCGGCGAAGTCGCAAGCCGAGGCCGGGGTGCGCGCAGCTGCGCATCGCCGAGACTGAAAAGTATGCTCACGTGACGTATTTCTTTAATGGCGGGAAGAAAAAGAATTCGCCGGCGAAGAGCGGATTTTGATACCTTCGCCCAAAGACGTGGCGACCTATGACCTAAAACCTGAAATGAGCGCGCGGCCGGTTACCGAGGCGCTGATCAAATTTCTGCGCGAACGGACGTGGGCCTGGTGATCGCCAACTATGCGAACGCCGATATGGTTGGCCACACGGGCAACTTCGAAGCTTCGGTAAAAGCCGTGCGAGGTCGATCGACGAATGTCTCGGCAAGGTCATCGACGCAGCCATGAGCAAGCAGGGTAAAGTCATCATCACGGCGGATCACGGCAACATCGAGCAGTTGATCGACTACGATACCGGCATGCGCGCACACCGCCCATACCACGAATCTCGTGCCGGTGATTTTAGTGGATGACGAGCGGAAAAATGCCGCCTCAAAGAAGGCACCGGGATCGACATCGCGCCGACCGTCTTGGAGCTTCTCGGAATACCGCAGCCGCAAGAAATGACCGGCCGCAGTTTGATCTTGAAAACATGGTTTCTCGCCGCGCCCAACGATTCGTCGACCTCACTCGCCCCTCGACCACTGGCGAAATGCGCCGTGGCTCATAAGCATTTTTCTCTTCGCCCGCTTCGTTCATTTTGCTACAGTGCGGGACGATCTATGGAAATGCCTTCAGAAACTTCTCTGGCTGATCGTTTCGATTGGTTGGTGGATTGGCCCTATCCGCCGCGTTGCCGCGCCTGCGGCGGCCGGATCCACGGCCGCGATGCGGAAATATTTTTGCGCCGGCTGCTGGCAACACATTCAACTCATTGCCCATCCCCTGTGTCATCTTTGCGGCCGCCCATTTCCCGATGCCAGCGGCGACGATCACACCTGTGGCGCGTGTCTTCCCGGGCGCCGCAGTTTGTCGCCGCGCGCGCGCCTGGGCTTGTTATCCGCGCGTGAGGAAATCGAAGAGCATCCGCTGCGGCAGGTGGTGCAAAAGTTCAAATACGGCAGGAGAGTTTCTTCGGCAAGCCGCTCGGCCGGTTGATGGCGCGCGGTTGTCAGGAGTTTTCTCAGCGCATGTTCGGTGGATTTAATCATTCCGGTTCCGCTTCACCCGAAACGGTTGCGCTGGCGCGGTCTTAACCAATCCGTGCTGCTCGCTCGACAAATTAGCCGCGTTTACAATATCCCGATGGACCCCTTTGTGCTGCGGCGCGACCATGAGACTGCACCGCAGACGCAACTCGCCGAAGACGAACGGCGGCGGCAACGTGCGCGGCGCGTTTTTAGTGAATTCGGATCGATCCGTCGACGGTAAAAATATTTTGCTCGTCGACGATGTTTACACTTCGGGGGCGACAGTGAACGAATGCAGCCGAATATTGAAAGAAACGGCGCGAAGCAGGTTTTCGTGGTGACGCTGGCGCGGGCCGTGTCCTGAGCATCGTAGTTTTTTTGACGATGATCGCTTATGTCGCTCGATGATCAGATCCGATGGGATCGCCAATATGGGCAGAGCGACCGCTCGGAAAAGCCTTCCGCTTTTCGTAGGCAAATCTTGGACGAGGGTCATTGGGACATAGCGCCGGGGCGAGCACTGGATATCGCCAGCGGCGCGGGACGCAACGCCTTGTTTCTCGCGGCAAAGGATTTCGCCGTTACGGCCGTCGATATTTCCCGCAAGTCGGATTGGACCAAGGGGCGCGGCGGGCTGCGGAGCGTGCGCTCTCGATCTCTTGGCAGCAGGCAGACCTGAGAGCATTGCCGGCTGCCGCCGGGACCCTATGAGTTGATCGTAAATATCAACTATCTCCAGCGCTCGCTCATTCCGCATATGAAATCCGCGCTGGCGCCCGGCGGCTATATCGTTTTTGAAACCTACTTGATCGATCAACAAATCATTGGCCATCCGAAAAACCCGGATTACTTGCTCGCCCGTAACTGAACTGCTGAACCATTTTCGCGACTTTCGCGTACTTTGCTATCGCGAAGGAAAATTTGCCGACGGTGGTGAGCCGTCGTTTTCGTGCCGGTATCTTCGCTGCACAAAAACTCCGCTTGACTCATTTTCATTAATTCTCCGCTAAATGGTTGTTTGGCTGATCATCTAAACCCTCCAGCTTGCTTTATCACAATATTTAAATATAATGATTGAAATCAACTATGGAGTTTGTTCGTACACTGAAAGCGTTAGCCGACCCCCTCCGTTTACGCATTCTCGCGGCGGGTTTCCGAGGCGGAACTGACCGTCGGGGAAGTGCGGGAAGTCGTCGAATCGGTGCAGTCGTCGGTATCAGCGGAATCTCGCGATTCTCCGCGCGGCCAGCTTCGTCCAGGATCGCAAGGAAGGCACCAGCGCTTATTTTTCTGCGCGCGCAGGATATGCCGGAAGCCGCGCGCGACCTTTTTCACCTCGTTGCAGGCACGGTTAGCGGCGATTCCCGAAGTCAAACGAGATCAGACGCGCTTGGCGGAGTGCCGGCGCCGGCGCTTACAGCGCTCGGAGAGCTACTTCGAGTCCGCAGCAGAGACCGGGATGCATATTCGAAGTGAGCTATTTCGACGATCGCGTCACATCCCTGGCGATCGAGAAGCTGCTGCCGCCCAATCTGACCGTTGCCGATATCGGTTGCGGCACCGGGAGTTTGACGTTCGAGCTGGCGCGGTTTGCGCGAAAGGTGATCGGTGTCGATCTATCCAACGAAATGTTGCGCCGCGCGCGTGCGCGGCTAAGGAACGCGCGATCCACAACGTCGAGTTCCGCCAGGGCGATATTTTTCAAACTGCCTTTGGATCCCGCCAGCATCGACGCGGCGTTTTGCGTAATGGTGCTGCATTTTCTCCCGAACCCCCAGAGTGCTATCGCGGGACTTTGCCGTATCACTCGTCCCGGCGGCTCGGTGATTTTGGTCGATCTGGTGCAACATAAACAGGAATGGATGCGCGAACAGATGGCGCACCAATGGCTCAGGCTTCGATCGGCAGGCAATTGAAGGATGGTTTCGCGATGCCAGGGCGGAATCCATCGACTACGACTTGACCGGTTCCTTCGCCGGAGAAAAATTGGCCCGCAACGGCAATCGCCCGGTGGAAATCTTCGTCACGCGAGCTACGTTGCCAGACGACGCCAAAGCTAAAAACTAAAAAGGCCAGGCAATGACCGAGAGCGAAAAACAACTGCTGAAAAAATTTTAGCTGAGCGGGTCGCGATTCTTGACGGCGCGATGGGCACGATGATTCAGTCGTACAAGCTCGACGAGCAGGCGTTTCGTGGCGGGCAATTTGCGCATCATCGGTCGACGACCTGAAGGGCTGCAACGACGTGCTTGTGCATCACGCAGCCCGACTTGGTCACGGATCATTCACGTTCAGTATCTCGGAAGCCGGCGCGGATATTGTCGAGACCAACACTTTCAACTCGATCTATCGATCTCCATGGCTGACTACCACCTGGAGTCGTACGCTCTACGAGTTGAATCTTGCCGGTGCGCGGGCCGCGAAGAGGGCGGCGGACCGGGTCGACGGCGAAGGATCCTCTGCGGCCGTGCTTTGTATCGCCGGCGCCATCGGTCCGACCAATCGGACTTGTTCGATCTCCACCGACGATGCACAGCGCTGCGACGCGCGGGGTCAGCGTATGAAGAGCTGGTCGATGCCTAGCTATGACGAGCGCGCGGCCTGATCGACGGGGGCGCGGATCTGCTGTTCGGTCGAAACGATCTTCGACACGCCTCAACTCAAAGCCGCCTTCTTCGCCATCGCCAAACTCTTTGACGAGCGGAAAATTCATGTCCACTCATGGCGTCGGTGACTTTTCATACAACCCGGGCAGCGTAATGCGCGGCGTGACCGGGGCAAACCGTCGAAGCCTTTCTGGAATTCCATCTCCCACGTGCCGCTGTTGAGCGTCGGCATGAATTGCGCGCTCGGACCCAAGGAAATGCGCTCGCTGATCGAGGAGCTGTGCGAGCATCGCGCCGATTTATGTGAGTAGCTATCCTAACGCCGGTCTGCCCGATCCACTCTTGCCGACCGGCTTTCCTGAGACGCCTGAATCTCTTGCGCCGCCAATTCAACCGAGTGGGTGGAAAACGGTTGGCTCAATATCGTCGGCGGTTGCTGCTGTGGTACGACGCCGGCGCACATCAAGGCCCATTGCCGCGGCGGTAAAGGATAAACAACCGCGCGCGTCTTCCGAGCGTCGAGCCGTACATGCGCTTGAGCGGGTTGGAAAGCGTCGACGGTTCGACCCGAGTCGAACTTCCGTCAACATCGGCGAGCGCACCAACGTCACTGGATCGCCGGTGTTCGCCAAGCTGATTCTCGCCGGAGATTTCGAAGAAGCCGTGAGCGTGGCGCGCCAGCAGGTCGAAGGCGGCGCGCAGATCATCGACGTCAACATGGACGAGGGCATGCTCGACTCCGAGCAGGCGATGGACGAACGTTTCTGCAGTCTCATCGCCGGCGGAGCCGGACATCGCGCGCGTGCCGGTCATGGTCGACAGCTCGAAGTGGTCGAGTCATCGAAGCGGGCCTCGAAGTGCGTGCAGGGCAAGGGCATCGTCAACTCGATCAGCCTCAAAGAAGGCGAAGAGAAATTCATCGCGCAGGCGCAAGCTCGATTCGCCGCTACGGCGCGGCGGTCGTCGTGATGGCCTTCGATGAACGAGGGCCAGGCCGACACGCTACGAGCGCAAAATCGAGGTGTGCGCGCGCGCCTACAAGACTTCTGACCGAGCAAGTCGGCTTCCCGCCGCAGGACATTATCTTCGATCCGAACATTCTCACCGTCGGCACGGGCATCGAAGAGCACAACAACTACGCCGTCAACTTCATCGAAGCGACGCGCTGGATCAAAGCAGCACCTGCCGCTAGCCAAAGTCGAGCGGCGGCGTCAGCAACATTTCATTCTCATTCCGCGGCAACAATGCCGGTGCGCGAAGCGATGCACTCGGCGTTTCTGTATCATGCCATCAAGGCCGGCATGGACATGGGCATCGTCAATCCCGGCATGCTCGCGGTCTACGAAGAGATTCCCAGAGACTTGCTCGAACTCGTCGAGGACGTGTTGCTCAACCGCCGTCCCGACGCGACCGAGCGCCTGGTCACGTTCGCCGAAACGGTGAAGAAAAACGACAAAGCGCGTGCGCTGAAGGACGACAGCTGGCGCAACGGTACGGTCGAAGAGCGCTTGTCCCACGCGCCTGGTCAAAGGCATCACCGATTATATCGATCAGGACGTCGAGGAGGCGCGGGTCAAGTATGGCAAGCCGCTGTCAGTGATCGAAGGGCCGCTGATGGACGGCATGAACGTCGTCGGCGACCTGTTCGGCTCGGGCAAGATGTTTCTGCCGCAAGTGGTCAAGAGCGCGCGCGTGATGAAAAAAGCCGTAGCTTATCTGACGCCGTTTCTCGAAGCGGAAAAGCAGGCGGCGCAGGACGTCAATACGCGGACCAAGTTGGTCTTCGCCACGGTCAAAGGCGACGTGCACGACATCGGCAAAAATATCGTCGGCGTGGTGCTGAGCTGCAACAATTACGACGTGATCGATCTCGGCGTCATGGTGCCGTGCGGACAAAATCATCGATACGGCGATTCGAGAAACAGGCGGACATCATCGGTCTGAGCGGTCTGATCACGCCGTCGCTCGACGAGATGGCCCACGTCGCCAGCGAGATGAGCCGGCGCGGGTTGAATGTCCCGCTGCTCATCGGCGGCGCGACGACCAGCAAGCGCCACACCGCGGTCAAGATCGCGCCGGCCTACAGGCCACGAAACGATTCACGTCATCGATGCTTCGCGCGCCGTACCGGTCGTCGGCGCCTTGATGAAACCGGACGACACGCGAGGCGCTGGACTCAGCAAAACCGCAAGGATCAGCAGGAGATTCGCGAACAATTCGAGAACCGCGGTCGGCACGCAGCTGCTGACCTACGAAGAAGCGGTCGCGGCACAAACTGCACACCGAATGGGACGACTGCATCCTATCGCCGCGCCGGAGTTTATCGGACGGCGGGTGTTGAAAGATGTTTCCGTTGATGGAGCTGGTGCCGTTCATCGACTGGTCGCCGTTCTTTCACACCTGGGAGATCCGCGGGCGCTATCCAGATCTACTGAGCGATCCTGACGCGCGGCCCGGCGGCGCGCGAGCTCTTCGCCAATGCGCAGGAGCTGCTCAAAGAGATCGTTGACAAGAAATTATTCACCGCCCATGGCGTCTACGGGTTTTTCCCGGCGAACAGCGACAGACGACGATATCATCGTCTACGCCGACGTGACGACGCACGAAGAGCTGGCGCGCTTGCACAACGCTGCGCCAGCAGAAGCCAAATCAGCGCGGCAAGCCGCAGCTTGGCGCTCGCCGACTTTATCGCGCCGCGCGAGAGCGGCCGCGTCGACTACATCGGCGCGTTTGCCGTCACGCACCGGGCCACTGGTTGCCGCGGAGCTGGCCGAGCGCTTCGAAAGAGAACAACGATCCAATACAACTCGATTATGGCTGAAAGCGCTCGCCGACCGGTTGGCTGAAGCTTTCGCCGAATACCTGCAATGCGGCGCGCGCGCCGAGCTGGGGCTACGGCAAGAGACGAGAAGCTCAGTCGTCGAAGATCTGATTCGCGGAGAAATATCGCGGCATCCGTCCCGCGCCGGGCTATCTCGCCCAGCCCGATCACACCGAAAAGCCGATTATTTTCGATCTGCTCGAACGTCGGCGAAGCGACCGGCATGACGCTCACGGAAAGCTTCGCCATGTATCCCGCAGCAGCGGTCTCGTGGTCTTTACTTCGCTCATTCCGAGTCGCGCTACTTCGCCGTCAACACCATCGGCAAAGATCAGGTCGAGTCCTACGCCGCGCGCAAGGGCATGAAAGCTCGCGGAAGTCGAGCGCTGGCTATCGCCGATACTCGGCTACGATCCGGCAAAGAACTCGATCGCATCATCATCTTCGTTCTCTTCACGCGGATACACTGAGATCTCTCCCGATACCTCGATTTGACAGCCCTCTTCTGTCATTTCGACCGAGAAATCTTTCCACTCTCTCAGGCGCTGCCGTCTCCCCGCGGTGAATTCTTGATTTCTCTCCTCAGTCTCGATGTTACATAAGTAAGCGACTCGTGGAGGAACGGTGATGAACTGAGACTCACTTCGGACGATCCGATGATACCGGTGCCGATTCCGGAGCAGGTTCCAGCCAAGGAAGGAATGCGACCGAGCTTCAAGCACTCGTCTTGGGTATTGGGACACCGGCGGTGCGGGCGAACCGATTGTGTTGCTCCATCCGGCGTCGGGCAGCGCGCTGATCTGGTTATACCAGCAGCCCGTGTTCGCCAAGGCGGGCTACCGTGTGATCAGCTATTCGCGTGACGATATTACAACTCCGAACTCGCCCCGGCGAACAATCCCGGGACTGCATCGGAGGACTTGCAGAACCTAATCGAGTTTCTCCGACTGGAAAATTTCATCTGGTGAGCTCGCCGTCGCCGGCGGCAGCGTCGCCGCGGATTACGCGTTGTCTCATCCCGAACGGCTGCTGAGCCTGACCGTATCGAGCAACAACCTCGCGGCTGCTAACGGGTACATCGCCGAAGCTGCTGCCAAGATCCGCATCGAAAGAGTGGGACGATTTGCCACGCTGGTTTCGTGAGCTCGGTCCCTCGTATCGCGCGGCGAATCCGGCAGGCGTTCAGAAATGGATCGATCTCAATCACAAGTCCGAGACTGGAAAGGGCGCCAGGCAAAAGTTAGTCAACGTTGTCTCACCGGAGAAGTTGGAGACATTGAAAGTGCGCACGCTGCTGATGACCGGCGCGCGCGGACATGTTCACATCTCCTCGATCATGCGGATGATTGCGCGGCACGTCCCGGACAACGAGGTCGTGATCGCGCCGGAGTGCGGCCATTCAATCTATTGGGAGCAACCCGAGTTCTTCAACCGCGCCGTGCTCGGATTTATCGGGCGGCGCATAAAAATAAAACTCGCGATCGCCGTCAGCATTCCCGGCGTCGAACAGCGGCTCAATTCCCGGCCAATCGCGTAAAGCGCTTTTTCATCACGTCAATTTGAGTGAGATAGCGCTGCAGGCTATGAGTGCCACAAAGCTCGCCCTGCGCTACGCGAAAGCCGTGCGCGGCAAAAGTCTCTCCTCTCTTTCAATCCGCACAGGTGAATCACGGCAGCCAGTCTTTGCTTTTGCGCTCGGCTGGCTTTGACCGCGCGACGAGCAGCCAGAATACTCGACCACGCTCTGGTGCAGATACGCGGCGGTCATTTCGACCGCATGGCTCGGCAGCGTTCGAGTGTAGAAGGCATTGAACCAGCAGGAACTGAGATCGTGCCAGCGGACCGTCGGCCACAACGGCATGATCACGGATGCAATACTTGCGTGCCGTCGACGAAAGTTCCGTCGGTGAGTTGAAACATGCCGAGCGCACTCGACGCCGGGCGATAGATTTCGCAAACGGGTTCCACGACCATTGCCAGCGCCAGTAAGTGCGCGCGACCGGATTCCCGTCGCTCTCGACTTGGGCCAACGCGGCGAGCAACTCCGGTGAAATAATGCTTGTCGAATGCTCCTCGAAAAAGCGTTCCGTAACTCTGCCAGATAGACGCGGGACTTTTGTGCTGGGCCACTGATCAGGGGCGAAGAGCTCACCCGGCTTGCGTACGACCTGATAGATCAGGTTGACCGCGAAAAACCCGGCGATCCCGAGGAACACACCACCCGGCGACGGCTCCTTTCAGTGGAGCCTGGTGAAACGTCTGGATGTTCGCCTGACATATCGAACACCGCTATGAATAGTAGCCGTCACGTGAACAAATCCAACCTCTAATTTAGTTCAAGGCTGCATTGTACTACTTTGAATGCCAATTAGCAGCCAGTAGTCGTATGCGCGATTGACAAGGCTTTCCGGTAATAAGAAAGATCGACATATTTCTCGACGGGCGGAACAGGACACGCCAAGTAACCCAGCTCGGCTCTGCAAATCGAGAGCGGCCGCGACTCCAGGGAGATTAATGGTCGCTTTTGGGTAAAGGCCGTGTTCTGGGTCAAGTAGCGTGTCCAACGTGTGTTCGGCCGCCGGCCCGTCGATTTCGTTGTGTCGAGCCAGGATGTCGAGGGCAAGATCGTCGATTCCGCCTGTCACGAAACACCATTGCGTTGCTTCGACGTAGGCACGGATGTACCGGCTCAAGCGCTCCGGATGCTGTTCGGCCCAATGTCGGCTCGTCGCGCCGCATGTGCCCTGGTAAGACGGGATCATCTCGAAATCTCGAGCAAGCAGGTTGCAGTTCGCGGCCAGAGCATTTCTCACAAAAGGTTCCGTCAACAGAGTCGCGCTGACTCTTTCCTTCCAACAATGCGCGATAGCGGCACTCCATCCACCGACTTCTATCAGCTGGTAATCGTCCACATCGAAACCTCTGGCGTGGAGCATTCGTTCGAGCACTAAAGACAAAGCCGCTCGTCTTGGCATCTGACGCCGATAGACCTGCCAGATAATGAATCAATGGATGCGCAATAGCGCGCGCCTACCAAACTGAAGAGACCGCTGTGTAGACCCATAAAGATAAAAAGATCCGGAGCTGTCATCGGCTTCGACATCGGCGATGACGTCATCGGCGCCCGGTATGTCCGATATCGCATCCATTCTCTTTAAGGGCTTGGCTAGGGTATAGGGAGCCCGGTGTGTATGCGATCTCGAGAGCGAGCCCGTGCCACGCAAAAATTCCTGTCTCGATACCTGCATGGACGGGCAAATTGTAGGCCGCACAGAAATTGCAGCAGTTTGAGTGTCTCTGTCATAGGGATGGGTCTTGGATTGTCTCCTATCATGCCGCGCCAGGAGCGTAACAATCGCTTCTCTTGTGTTGTCAGTTTAATGAGCGGTTAGCGAAGGATAGGGTACATTCATGACGTCTGCGATGAATCTTCACATCAAGAAAGATCTCCTTGCTGCTCTCGGAATGACAACAAATTGAGCGACTTGTCATCTCGAACCTTCGGTAAGGACTCAGAGTAAACTCCGTAAGAGATATTTGGTTTGAGCTGAATCGCCACCGGGCAAGGACATAACCTGACAAGAGTGGCTTATTCTTCAACTACTGCTCGCCTAGTTCAGAATGAAGGGAGAAAAATTGGGGAGGTGATCTTATGCCGTGTGAAGGTTATGCGTATAGAAGATGCGCCGGTGAGGGTTATGCGATGGGATCGCGGCAAGGCGCTTCGCCTGGTGGATGAAGCCGACGGCGCAAAGAACGTCGATGTGCACATCAATTTGATTAACGTCGATTCCGGACCGGGTCCGACGCACTATCACGCTAAAGCGGAGAATATTTACGTTGTACTGGAAGGCACCGTCGAGGCCATCGTGCAGGGAAAAAGTTTCGCCTGGGGCCGGGGAGAAGTGGCGCTTTATTCCGCCCGGCGTGCGCCATCAAGCCGGCAACTGCGGCGATACGGTCGCGCGCGTCCTGGAGATTTACGCTCCCGCGGGCAGAAGATTTTCATATTGTCGATGATTCAGAAAATAAATAGCGTGCTCGGAGGATCTCACCGCAAAGGACGCAAAGGCTTTGTACCAAGTGAATACGAGAGATCTAAGAAGGATTTCTCCCTTCGGTCGAAATGACAATTGGATTCCTTTGCCGCCTTGGCCCATTACACACAAGAGGTTCAGAGGGATTCGATCCGCAGAACAAAAAGTGTAATACAAGAACGATGGCGAAAATGCAGTTCGGTGTTTTGTTGCCCCCACTTTGGCGAAGAAACCTCACCGTCGCGGATTATCGACGGTTCTAGACTGTTGCGAGGAGTTGGGATTTTCATTCCATATGGGTGAGGGATCATTTGATTTGGCATCCGCACGGCATGGAAAAGTCGGGGCTCAAATTCGTCGAACCGTTTGTCACGCTATCTGCGGTTGCGGCGGTGACGAAAAAAAGTCCATTTTAGGCTTCGCCGTGCGCTGGTTCCCGATCCGTTGGCCGCTCAAAGTCAGCCAGGGATCTCGCAAGCCTTTCCCTATATCGCCGGCGGCCGGGTCATCGCCGGCATGGGATTGAGGATTCAATCCCGCCGAGCTTGCAACCGTCGGCATGCGCATCGAAGATCCGGATCGACATCCTGCGCGAGACCGTCGAGATCGCGCGCCTGATCTGGAAAGAAGGATAACGTCTCGTACAAGGGCAAGAGTATTCTCATTCCAAAACGTGACCATCGAGCCCAAGCCCGTGGAACCGATCCCGATCTTCTGCGGCGGCAGCTACTCGCGCCGCGATAAGACGAGCCGCGGAATATTGCGACGGCTGGATTCCCGGTCGTGTTCCGCTGGCGACTTTCGACGACCGGATAAAATATTTGCGGCAATTGACCGACAGGAAAATTACGTTGGGCAATATACCGATCACGCGCATCGATAAAGACCGAAAAGAAGGCTCGGGCGAGTATCGACGTCGAGGCGCTCGCCGAGAGCTCGGAGGAAGCAGTCACTGGATAAGGCCGGCTTCCGGAAAGTTTCAGACGATCGAGGACCTGGAAGGGTTGTTGATCGTAGGAAACCCCGATGACTGCGCCGCGGAGATCTGAAAAATTTCGCACGCGAGGCGTCGAGACACCTGGTATTCGATTTGAGACTGCAATACGACCGCTTCGAAGAGAGCTTGGAACTGATCGGCAAGGAACTACTGCCGAGGTTCCGGTAATCCATGCCAGAATTTTTAGACGATCTATTCGGACTTGCCGGTTTTTTCGCACCGTGGATTACGACATCTGCACTCGCTGCTTCCAAGGCTTGAACTTGGTGGACGAATCCATAATTTGAACGCGCGTTCCGTCAGCGTGTCCCAAGCAGTTTATCGATCTGCGAAGTCACCTGTCGATCCTCGGGCTCGATCGCGCTTTCGAATACAGCGACCGGTTGGCCGGTCCGGTCGAGCAGATATTTATGAAAGTTCCAGCGCGGTGGCTTGCCGGTCTTAGCGGTGAGCTCTTTAAAAGCGGGTTGGCGTTTGCGCCGACGACGGGCGTCTTCGCGAACACCGGAAACGTGATGCCGTAGTTCACCCGACAGAATTGCGCGATCTCTTTGTTTGACCCCGGCTCCTGGGCGCCGAAATCGTTCGCCGGAAATCCCAGGACCGCGAAGCCTTTGTCGCGATATCGGCGATATAACTTTTCAAGCCGTCGTACTGCGGCGTGTAGCCGCACTCGCTCGCCGTGTTGACGATCAGCAGCACCTTGCCACTGAACTGACAGAGCGACACCGGCTCATCCATCAGGTTCGCGAATTTGTGATTAAGGACAGTGGGGCAAGAGGACTCCGCTGCGATGCTTGGCGCTGGAGTGACGAATAGTGCGAGCGCTACGACGAGAAATGCACAGGTCATTTGGGCGAACATATTTTCCTCCCTTCCGTCTTTTTACCACAGTTTCCACTCAAAGAACGAGCCCGCCTCATGAGCGCTGATTCAAACCTCTGCGCTGTGTCGCGATCGCGATTCTGGCCCAGTGCGCTGTTCTCGTGCTAGTTATATTCAAACCAAACGCGAGCGCTCGCTCTACCACGAATTCGTGTCGGCCAAGATTAGGTTTCACGCGCCGCGTTGCGCTCGTCGCTTACTCAGTGAAGGATCAATTGTGACGACAACGGATTACCGACAAGACGACCTCACGCAACCTCCCCGGCGCTTTCCTATGATATTGTCTCTTGGCTGCTCACGGGTGTGGCACTTTTTATCGTGCTGCCGCTGCATTTGCTGCCGGCGCTCGTCGCCGGACTCGTTGTTTACGAATTGGTGCATGTGCTTGCGCGCGTCCGCAGAATATTTCGGATTCATCACGAAGCGAGGCCAGCTTGTCGCGGTCGGCATCGTGGCCTTTGGGGTTGTCTTACTTCTCACGATTGCCGGGGCGGGAATCGTCGCCTTTGTTCAGGCGGATAACCTGTCGACGCTTTTCAATACGATGACCGATAGCATTGAGCGCTGGCGGTCCGTGTTGCCGGACTCCATCGCAGAACAGTTGCCGGTGGACGTGGAGGAGCTGCGGCAGGCCGTGGTGGCCTGGCTCGGTCTACACGCCGGGGAGTTGAAGCAGGTTGGGACGGAGGCGGGACGCACGTTGGCACACATTTTTCGGCTGGGGATCGGCGTGTTGGCGTCACTGCATGACGTGCAGCCGCATGAACCCTCGGACCGCTCGCAAGGGCCATGCGACAGCGCGTGGTCCGCGTGGGCGAAGCGTTCCGACGCGTCGTATTCGCCCAAACGCGCATCTCGGCCGTCAACACTTTCCTGACCGCATTGTACCTCTTCGTCGCGTTGCCGTTGGCGGGCGTGCATCTGCCACTGGCCAAAACAGTGCTGGTCATCACCTTCCTTGTTGGGCTGCTCCCCGTGGTCGGAAATCTTCTCTCCAATGCGATCATCGTGATCTTGAGTCTTAGCGTCTCGCTGCCGGTAGCGATCGCATCGCTGATATTTCATGGTGGTCATCCACAAGCTCGAATATTTCTTAAACGCCCATATGATCGGCGCGCAGGTGCACGCGCACGCCTGGGAGTTACTGCTCGCGATGCTCGTCATGGAGGCCGCTTTCGGCATCCCCGGTCTCATCGCAGCACCGATTTACTACGCGTACGTTAAGGATGAGCTTGTGAGCCGGAAGCTCGTTTAGAAGGACAGGCTGAGAGGTGGGCATGAAAACCCCATCACGCTTAGGAGCGTTTTCCGCCGCGTAGAAATCCTGAGCATGGAAACCCGCTGGAACTCCACATCGAGATCAGAACGATCCGATGATGCTGACGTAAAAATTCTTCGTTATGGATGAGCATGGGTGTGATAAAAGAATTCGCCGACAACGGCTTTATCGACCGGCTCTATTAAACGCTACGAATCAATTCTGAATCAGCTTCAGAAAAGTATCGTGCCTCCCGAATGTCCAGAGTTTTTCCACCGCAGAGACACCGAGTCGCCAGTATCTTATTACAAAGAGAAGTGGTACACTCATTCTAAATCGATCGTAGTTTCCTTCTCCTACTCCTTCGCCTTAGCATCGGGATCAGCTTGAGTTCAACTTGCCGGGTATCTTTTCAGTGGAGCATGTAAAATCCGCTGTGGACGGATTCTACTTTGGAATCTGGAAATATTGGAACCAACGAGATGGGATTCACTTCGCCCAAGTTTCAGCAGAAATGGAGACTCTCGAATGACGCTTGACGGTTGGCGGTAAAGTTGTTTATCCGGGTCGGGGACCCTGTCTTATCGGTGGGGTCGTCCAGAAAGTGGTTTGTGGAAGGTCAGCGAGTTTTTACCGATTAGCGCTATTGGATGATAGTAAGGCCGAGTTGTTCGTGCCGGTCGATAACTCCCGCGATCTACCTGTGCGGGCATTGCTGGACCGCTCTGAGATTCCCAAGCTCCTAGGCCACCTCAAACCCCGAGCCGGAGTCACTAAAGCTCCTGGAACCGCCAAAAACTGGCGCCAGCGCGAGCTGGACAATTTAAAACTGTTCAGCTCAGGATCCATATTCGAACTGGCCAATATGGTCGAGGTCACTGACTCAGTTGAGCGGCACCAAGAACCTGGCTGCGCACGAGCGGGAGACGCTGCATCGCGCGAGAAAACTGCTGATCTGCGAGATCTCGGAAGTGATGAGCGAAAGCAAAACTGCTGCAACGGCACGTATTGACCGCGCGCTCGCACCGGGTAAGAACAAGTTGGAGCAGTTGCCCAACTGAGAACCAAAATGGGCCGCGCTTACGGTGGGTTGTTGAATAAGAGAGGATTTTCGCTGATCGAGTAAGGGCTAAGCGCAATCGCGAAAGCCAGCCCAACTGTCAACCACAGAATTCTCAAAGCAACGGACAATGTGGAATTAAGACCGGAGGCCGTCAATGCAACTAAATCGTACGATGGGAACCGCAGTCCACTCTACTGCGAAGAATTCACAAACCCTGTACGGCGTCTTCGTTTCTTGCAACAGATGTAGCGGAGTTCACGAGATGGGGACTTCCGTTGCATTGGAGGGCGGCCCTTTTGTCAAACAAAGCCTCGGTGCCCTGTACAAAGAGAAATCCGTTCCGAAAAACCTCGCAGACCTTGCCAACAATACCGTCACCTGCCCCCAGACAGGGAGGCAATTCACGCAGAAAAACCACCAGTATATCTTTCTAGTGCCGCCGAAGCGTTGATTGACCCAACCGTTGGATGGTAGAAGCGATTTGGACTGCGCATCTTAAAAATTCGCCAGCTGTCAAAGTGAACCTAAGGCCAGAGAACGAGAGCCGGATTTACCCCTTCACTTGATTCCGCCTTCGATAGACTCGATCGAGGAAGCCACTTGAGTCAAGCTTCGCATCAAGGCTACCAGTCTGCGTGCCTCAACGTTGATAGTTCCTAAGACGCAGTGTCTTGTTTTGCGAGCCGCTGGATGTTTTTTCTGGCCTTCCAGAGACGGGTGAAGGCAGCTTGCGGTCCTAAACCGGTGAGGATTTCCATCGCCATCTTCTTCAACGCTGCGTAGCGGCCCACTTCACGTGTGATTATGCACCCACTGTAAAATCCACTCGTTAGTCTCTTCGGGCGCCTGCCAGAAGAAACCGTGCGATCTGTCCTTTGAGGACTTTGTACTCGGCGTTGGGAATGCGTTTGGCGAGGACTTGCGCCTGCGCCACGTGATTGCTCCCCACCACGTCATTGTCTCCGACCACGACCAGCGTCGGCTACGGTGACGTCGCCTAGCCGGTGCGTTAGCTTCCCAGTTGTGCCGCGCGATACAGAGCTGAAGATACTCGGCGAGTCTGGCGTGATGGCGCCATACCATTTCGTAGAAGGCCTGCACCTTGTCGCGATGTTCGTTTCGATAGGCCGGAGTGAAATAGGTGTCCGTATCGCAAATCTCGTGCTTTAAATATTTTCTCAAAGCCCATCTCGATGAGATCGAAGGCCAGACGATAGGGCAGCCCAGGAACGGTCTCGGAACCCTCGCGAGCGGCCCGGACCGGAACCGGCGGCGGCAAGGACCGGGCTTTTGACTTTGCCCGGAAAATTTAGCGCGAGCGAAAGACCGATGCGACCAGCCCATGGAATGGCCGATGATGTGCGCTGAGCGCACGTTTAGGTGTTCCAGCAGAGCGGCGACGTCATTGGCCATCTGATCAATGGTGCACACACTTTTGTAATGAGTGGAACGGCCGCAGCCGCGCGGGTCATGGACGATGACGTGCAGCGAGCGCGACAGCGGTTCCATTTGTGTTTCCATCCACGTTGCCGGAAAATCCGGTGCCCGGGATGAATACGATCGCTTCGCCGCGGCCCTGGGACTCATAGTAAAGGTCGATTCCTGTCGATAGCTTTTCTAAAGGCATGGCCGAATCCTCCGCGCATGGAATAGATTGGACGAGCACTTCTTCTTAACAAAGCGACGATCTTGGTTGCAAGGCGGGACGCGCGATACTATAGAGTCAAGCTGTCATCAAGAAAAATTCTTCGAGGACCCCATCATGCGTAACGGCATCAAACATCTCCTCCGCTATCGTTTGCGTGAGCTATCTTCGTTTTTTCCATGGTTCTCTGCGCTCGCACAGGAAAAACCAGAATCGCCTGGGCCGCCCTCAACCCCGCGGCAAGTCCGATGTGGGTGGTCAGGAGAAGGGACTGCTGAGAAAACTCGGCGTCGATGCGGAAATCATCGGCATCAATTCCAGTCCCATCGCCATGCAAGCCCTTCTAGCCGGCGATTTGGATGTGATTGTGACTTCGGTGACGACGTTGGTGGGCACTCGCTTGGCCGGCGCCGACACGATCATGGTTCAAACCTTGGTGCCGACGTTCGTCGACCATATCGTGAGCGTGCCGTCGATCACTGAACTGCAACATCTCAAAGGCAAGACCGGCGGAGTGAATCGCGTGGGATCGACCTCGGATTTGGGATTGCGTTTAGCGCTGCGGCACCTCGGCATCAATCCGGACTCGGATACCAAGATTATTACCGCCGGCGGCAATCCGGAGCGGCTCGTCGCTTTGTCACGCGGCCTGATTCAGTTTACCATCATGCCCGAGCCCTGGGTGCGGGAGGCGGAAAAGTTGGGCTTTCGTGATTTGTTTGATACCGGATCCTTGGCTCTGCCTTTTCATTGGAATGCAGTCCTCACTCTGGAGAGCATCATAAAGAGCAAGCGCAGCCTGATCGCCAAGGTGGTGCGCGCGAACGCCGACGCCATTCATTTCATCAAGACCGATAAAGAGGGCACGAAAGCGATCTTCAGCAAATTTCTAAAGCTCAACGACCCCGAGGGACTCGAACGAGCGGCGAAAGCTTATGCGGCGATCTTCCCATCAATACACTGCCGACGCCGGAAGGGGTGAAGACTTTGTTGGACGACATGGCGCCGCGCAATCCGAAAGCCAAAGCGGCAGACCCAAGACAATATGTCGACACGAGTTTTGTTCAGGAGCTGGAGTCGTCGGGTTATCTCAAACAACTTTACAAACGCTGATTGGCACATCGCTGCTTAATGCGAGGAGGGCGCTTTAAAGAAACGCCGCAGCACGAAGTGAGTTGGCAGATAGATGGCAATTACGTTGATGGCCATCATCAAAAGCAACCACAGCCGAGGCGCCATCAGGGTCTGGGGATGCTTGTCATCGAGTCCGTACACGTAATTGATGTTGACGGCCCAGTTAGGATGGCGCGCAGAGGGTGGCGGAGCCGGAGCGAACAGATAGGAAACGAGCAAGACCACGATCGCGACCACGGATTGCATGCCAAGCGCACGCGGGTCGTAGCCCAAGCGCGAGAGTAACCACAACTGGACAAAGGGCAGCCAGCCGTGAAATAACGAGAGCGCGCGCAGAAACAGCGGAATGCTCGAATCGAGCATGTAGCTGGTCACACCGGTTATGCTTATGCCCGCAATCAGCCGGCACAGAAAATCGACGACCCACAGTATCTGCGGCAGCGTAATGGCGATCGCCTGCATGCTGATGAGAAGCGGGCTTTCGATCCAGATCGCCACGGCGGTGACGAGCAACGCGATGTCACAAAAGTAGAGAAAGTTCCACGGGCTGTAGGTGACCCAGTAGCACGGCACAACGACAGTCACGAAAGCGGAGTACGCGACCTTCAGCCAGATCGGAATTCGTCGGTTCATTTGCGGTACGGCGCAAATAACCCGGAGCGCCGGCAATTGCAAGTCATAGCGCAATCACGAGGTCAGGTTATACTTTTGCTGTTTTCGACGGTTTGCTTTGTAGATTCATGCTCATATTCCGTACCGGAATAAACTTTACTGCGACAGCGATTACCCGATCTTTTTCATCAACGCTGGACCCGATTCGCACTTGCGCGTGGATCATCCAAGCGCGCTGCGTGTCGGTGTCTATCGACAGGTTGAGAGGTTAGATCCAGAAGCAAAGTTGTGACTACCACGCTTGAACGAAGCGCTCGCTGTCACGGCATTTGCAAACGTGCAAGATGATGACGCATAGCATTCAACAAAAAATAATTCGTAGGGAGACGGCGATATGGCGAAATTCATTATTCAACCGCATGGCAGGCTCAACGATTGGGTCGCGGAAGAAAAAGGTTATTTCACTGCGGAAGGTCTCGACTACGAGCTCAATGTCGAAGGAAGCCGCAAAGAACACACCGCGTCTAGCCGCGGTCGATTCGCCGATTCCGCTAGAGGATAACCGATTCGGCGCGTTCGAACGTTATGCCGAAGGACATGGACGCAAGGGTGAAGGCGCCGGCGATGTCAGTTGCGCATGCCATTGGACCGTAAACCAGGCGGCGAAGATTGAAGAGGGCGTTATGTGGGGTAAGGCTTACAGTGTTTGTGAGGCGGCTATTGTGGTTCCAGGAGATTGCAGAGTTTCCGAACCCGGCGATCTGGCGCGCACGGACATTGCGGTCGGGTACCATTCCGGGAGTCATTATTCCGCTCTGCAGGCTCTCGAAGTATTTCTTGCGCCCGAAGACATCGCGCTCAAATTCGTCGGATCGTCTTGGTCCCGCGTCGATGCCGCACTGGCGCGAAAAATACCCGCGGTGAACGTTTGGGGACCGCAATTGTATCTGTTGGAGCAGCACGGCTTTCGGAGAATCGTCTCCACCACTTTCATGATGGCCTTTATGTTTCACCGCGACGTGGATTCGAAGCAAGCGTCGAACGCTATATGCGCGCCCTGATCAGGGCGCAAGCCGACGTCGACGTTTGAACCGGAGCGCTACAAGCACTACTTCATCAACGAGATTCCCGAGCGCTTTCGCGACAGAGTCGACGTTCGCCGTTTTGGCGTCGGCGAACGCGTCGTCCCGCAGCCCTATACTCAGGCAATGTTTGAAAAGACCCAGGCCTGGATGCACGCGCGAAAACTCTTCGATGCCGCTCCGGATGATGGAGTGTCCTTCGAGCAGGCGGTTGATAACTAACGGGCCTGTCAGACGGGCTTTTTGACCACCTGCGGCGGCGCATATACTTGAGCGCCAGCAAATGCTTTGGCGGCTTCTCAGGCGATCCCGCAAACCGCCTTCTCGAAACATCTGCTTGAAACTGAAGGTCTAGCGCGCTCTTGGCTGACGGTTTCAATCGAGCCCATTGGCTCCTTTAGATTTCAAATACTCTATGGTTGGAGGCGTCAATCCTGTTGCGCCTTCAAATGACGCGCCATCTGCGACAACGTTGGTGAGAATGCGCCCGTCATGCTTATGACTCGCACTGGTGAAGTTTCGCATTGGTTAAGTTGAGCGGTCAGGTCGCAGTCATCCATCACTGCGTGGCTTAAACAACAACCCTCCAGGATCCGTCCTCCGGAGCTCTAAGCCGGTAAAATTCATAAACGACAGATAGAGGTTTCGCAGATCGATACTCAACCAAACTTTCATGATTGTAAATCCTCTTAACCACGCTGCTCGCAAAACTCAACTTTGGCTTGGTCGCCGTCACTGATTTCTGCTGAAGCCTCCGCCGCGGCAACGCTAAGCGTTAGGTGCGATCCGCGAAGAAATTGTAAAGGCAGGCGAAAAGAAGGCCCGCGAGCGCTCCGGCGAGCAATGAATAGATTGTGCCGACGATCACGGCAATCGGCACGTTGACGGGGTCATAACCAGGGTAGAGCGAGCTCAGCATCGCCAGGTAAGCGCCGCCGTAAGGACGCAAGACAAGATTCATCAGCGAGATAAAAAGAAAGACGATGGTCTTGAACAGGGCGCCGGCGATGATCATGGCGTTGAGCGACAGTTTCACGGGGTACCATCCAGAATTGACAGTTAGTCAGATGTGCTGTGATGTTTTTCCCTTGGACTCCACGGTTACGGGCGCGGAGAATGCAGATGGGCAAGTATGGCCAGCGGCGTTGAGGCCGAGGTCAGCGCCGCTGGCACGATAAAGATCGTACGGACTATTTACCGGTCAGGGATGATTGCACGTTCTTAAAAGTATCGAGATTTTTCTGTAGGCCGGTGATATGGTCCTGCATCTCGACGATCGAAGAACCAAATTGTGCTACTGACCCGACCGGGCCGCCTGCCTTCCCGGCTTTTCCAATAGTCCGCCAATCTGGGCCTCGGCTTGGCGCTGCGTCATCGAGCCGCAAACATAACCCAGCCCGAAGACCCCGACGATAACAGCGGTCATCAAACCCCGCGAAAGTTTTTTCTTTGTCATAACTACCTCCTTTAAATTTAGATAAAAATAATCAGGTAAATCTTGCGCCGTCAAACACCTTCGTACGGCACGGCCACGAGTTGATCCTGGGCCGATGTCGCGTCCTCGTTCCACATTTCCAGCAGCTTCGTGGTGATCGGTCCCGGCTTGCCGTCGCCGATTTTTGTCCATCCCATTCGACCACGGGCGCGACCTTGATCGAGCTGCCGATGAGCAGCATTTCCGCCGCGCCGCGAGCTCTTCTAGTGAAATGCCGGCGAGGCGGGCGGCGGTTAGCACGCCTTGCTGCACGAGAGTCTGGGCGAAATCGAGAACTCTTTGGATCGTGATGCCCGACAGGATCGCGTCGAAGGGCGGATGGCGGAACACGCGATCTTTGGTCACGAACGCTACGTTCATGTTGGAGCTTTCCGCGACCATGCCGTGCTGATCGATGAAAACGCCGTTGTCGGCGCCACGGTCTTTGGCTTCCAACACCACGAGCACGTTGGGTAAATAATTGGTCGATTTGATGCGAGCGAAGAGCGGTGGTTTGATCGGCACCTGGCTGGTGATGAGCTTGATGCCGTCTCGATAGTAACTCTCCGGGTAAGCTTCCTGTTTGAAGACGATCACATAGAAGCTGCTGCCGACACATTCCGCCGGACCGAGACCGTAGCCGCCGGGACCGGCGGAAAGCCAGTAGCGCACCGATCCTTCGCGCTGGCGGCTCGCCGCCGCAGTTTCCAAAATAATTTGGCGCAAGCGCTCGCGCGGAAACGGCGGCGGAATGCGCGCACCGTCGGCCGATTTAATCAGCCGATCCAAGTGCGGGTCGAGCTGATAGAGCATGCCATGAGTCAACGTCGCCGTGTCGAAGACCGCGTGGCCGCGGTGCACCATGTGATCGTCGAGCGGCAACACCATGAGCGCCGGATCGGTGACGATGCCGCCGAGCACGCTCGAATACATTGCGTAAAAATTCGATGCTTTGGCGTGGACGGACTCGCGCAGGCGCGTGAGCGCTTTTTCGGTGGCAGAAAATGTCGGTTGTTTTGAGTTGGCCATGCGATTGACTCGTGTCCTACGGAAGAAAACTCAAGATCGAACAGTTGCTGGACGGTGAGCGACTTAGCCTTCGGGGTCGTCCTCGGCGGCGGCATCGATCACCAACTGCATGCCTTTTACGGATAGTTTGCCGTCGGCGGGTAAGGTCTTTAGCCGGTAGTCGTAGCCGACCTCGGCCGCTTGCCTGTCGTCTATTTTCAATAACTGCATGGATTTTTTGATCGCTTCTTCGCGGTGGCTCACGTAGTATCGAATCGACTCCAGGTACGCTCGCGTCAGACGCCGCGCCGTGTCATTCTGCGATTTTAGATAATCGGTCCTGGCGGCGACGCCGATCTGCAAGTACTCGATGCTCCTTTTCGACAAGATCGAATAACAGTGTGTGATAACCCAGTTTTCGACCTAGTAAGACAAGTTCCGGCGTGAGCACCGTGGCATCGACGACGCCGGTTTTGAGGGCAACCACGCGCGCGTCTGGGCCGCCCACTTGCATGATTTGAACATCGCGCTTGGGATTGAGCCCCATCTGCGTCGCGGCGAGTTTGACGACGAAGTCGGTATTGCTGCCGAAGCGGCTGATGCCGATTTTCTTGCCGCGCAATTGCTCGGGGAATTGATGCCATCGCGAGCGACCAGCACGTAGGGCATGCGGTTGTTGAGGCCGGCGATAAATTTGAGATCCGCGCCTTTCAAGACCGCGTAAACGAGCGGCGTGCCGCCGGCCAGCAACATGTCCAAACTGTTGCCGATCAAGCGCTTGCACGGAGAGCGAGCCGCCGGGGATGTAGATCAGCTCGAGATGGATGCCGTGCTTCTTGAAGATGCCGACGTCTCGGCCGAGATAGAAGACGGTCTCGTCGGTAAAGGCATTATGACCGATCTTGACCGGCGTGAGTTGGCCCGAGGCGTGATTCGTCGCGAGAAAAAGCACGGCGAAGAAAACAAGCGTAAAAATTCGTTTTCTCATGGGCTCCGCATCCGGTTTTTAATCCCTGATATCCTGCAAAAACCAGTCAGTGGGGATTTGTTGGCCCAGGCCGCGGCGCTTGGCTTCGCGCACGACGTAGCCGGCGGTGGACGCGAATTGCAGGCCTTGAGTGCCGCTGTTGGCAAAGAAGGTCACCTGGTTTTTATCGGTGCGGCCTTTGAGTTTGCCGGACATAATATCGGTCAGGAGAGGGAAGTCTCGGGAGAAAATGTCGACCTTGGGATTGGCGATTCTGGTGATTTCCTCCGCGTTGCCGGCGACCACCGCGGCTTCGCCGCCGATCCGTATTTGGCCTTCGTCAAGATTCTTCGTCGCGCGTCCCATCTTAACAACCAGATCAGACTTCTTGACGATTTCAGGATTCCATTCGTTCGATTTGACGCAGGTGAGATGCATGCCCGGTTCGATCAAGACGGGATCATCGACCACGACTTGGATGGAGTCGGTACACGTAGCGACGATATCCGAGCCGCGCACGGCGTCTTCCGGTGCTATCGACCGGCGTGACTTTGATGCCGAGCTTTTCGGTCATCTCGGCGGCGTAGGCTTCGCGATTTTTCTCGTCGGACTGAAGACCTTTACTTCGCGGAGTTTTCTGACTGCATTGAACGCGAGCAAATAGGTGCGCGCCATGCCGCCCGAGCCGAAGATGCCGACGACACTCGAATCTTCGCGCGAAAGATACTTCGCGCCGAGACCGGCGCAGCCGCCGACGCGCATATGCTGGAGGATGCCGTCGTTGATGATCGCGAGCGGCTCGCCGTTACGAGTCGAGAAGACCATGACGAAGCCGCAAAAGTCCCGGGCTCGACGCAATACTTTTCGACGGTCTTGCCTTCGGGCCATTCGGAGCATGTCCGACTTCATCCGGATCGCAAAGGTCTCGAAGGTGCGCGAGGCGCCTTCCATCGTGCCCCAGCGATACATCAGCTTCGGGTCATCGTTGGGCACGAAACAGATCGTAGCGGCCGCGATAGACGGCGCGCTCGTTGATCAAATCGCGGTAGCCGGTTTCCAGGGCTTCCATGCAGCCCCGGATATCGAGAATTTTTCCGACGATTTGGTTGTTGATGAGCAGCATGCCGCCTCCGCTTGCGGATCAATGACGCATCTATTTCGTAGTCGCAGCGTCGAATTGCAAGAGTGAAGAAATAAAAACGCCGCCTGGCGGCGGCGTGAAAAGCTTCAATCGATTGCGGCAAAGCCGGTGTTAACTGTCGAGCTCGGGTTTCGGCAGGGCGACAAAAGGGAACGCCTTCTTCGGCGAGCTCTTTGGTTTCTTCGCGGTCGCAATGCCATGAATGGGGCGTTCCTCCGCCGTGCCCTTGTGAATCTGGCGGGCTTCTTCGGCGAAGCGGGTGCCCACGTCTTCGAAGTTTCTTTGACGTAGTGGTGCACTTTGAGCAGCATCTCCTTAAATTCCGCCGGTGACGGCGGGGCAGGGGGCGTCTGTTCCGGCTTTTTGTGCTGGCGGCGCCGGCTGTTCTTTTTCACGTGCACCGCGCAAGCGTGGGGAACTTTCTCGACTTTGGTCGTGCCGCAGGTCGGGCAAGAGATTAGCTTCTTGTCCGCCTGCTTCTGAAAATCTTCAAAACTGGGAAACCAGCCTTCGAAGCTGTGTTTCTTTTTACAGAGGAGGTTGTAGATGACCATAAGAGTTCGCGCGTAGATAACCAATAAGATTGCTGAACCATCTTGTCAAGAGCGTACCCCGGCAGCGGCGCGCTTGTGACTGTGACTTTTGAAAGGAGGCCAGTGACCTAAAGTACGCAAATTCCGCCAAAAGTTTGATCAAATAGACGCTCGTGCTAAGATCAGTTGTCATGAACGACGGAGTTAACCTCACGGTTGTTCGAAAGATCGCCGAAGTGGCGCGAGAAGACTGGGACGGGCTGGCGGAGGGTCTGTCACCGTTTTTAAAATGGGATTGGCTCGACAGTCTGGAGCAAGCGGGCTGCGTCAACGAAAAGACCGGCTGGTTGCCGCACCACATCGTCGTCGAGAAGGCCGGCCAGCTCATCGGCGCCTGCCCGATGTATTTGAAGCTTCACAGCATGGGGAGTTTGTTTTCGATTACGAATGGGCCGAAGCGGCGCATCATGCGGGCATTCAATATTACCCGAAAATGTTGGTCGGCGTGCCTTTCACTCCGGTAACCGGTCATCGTTTTTTGACAGCCGCCGGCGAAGACCGCGATCAGTTGATCCGTTTCATGGGGCAGGCGCTGGCGAAGATCGCCGCCGACAATAAAATCTCATCGGTTCACGTAAATTTTCTGTCTCGCTGACGAGCGCGAAGCGCCTCGAACAAGTTGGTTTTCTTTCCACGCGCGGGAATTCAATTCCAGTGGCAAAATCATAATTTCAATTCCTTCGACGACTACCTCGGCAGCTTCGCAGCGACCGGCGCAATAAAGTCGAAACGCGAGCGGCGCGAGGTGACGGAGCGGGGCATTACGATTCACGCTTACGAGGGCAACGAGCTCACGCAGAACCACGTGCGCACACATGTTTCGCCTGTACAAAGAGCACGTCGACCGGCTTTATTACGGCCGGCAATATCTCACGCAAGAATTTTTCGACGAACTGCACCGGCGCTTCGCCGCACATCTATGTCTGATGCTCGCCGAGCGCGAACGGCAAGATCATCGCCGGCACGTTCAACGTCCGTGACAATACCGCCATGTACGGGCGCTACTGGGGCTGCTTCGGAGGAACATCCGTTTCTCCATTTCAATGTTTCAGCTACTATTCGGCCATCGAGCACTCGATCCGCGTGGGATTAGAGCGCTTCGAAGCGGCGCCGGCGGGAGCTTCAAGCAGTTGCGCGGTTTGGACCCCGAGCACACGACCAGCGTGCACTAGCATCGTCGACGGCAAGTTTCGCCGCGCGGTAGCAGCGCTTCCTCGACCAAGAGCGCGAGATGATCCGGCGCAAGCGCGACATGCTGCTCGACCATAGCCAGCTGAAACGCGCGAACAGCAGGAGCCTTGAGCCTGATGAAAAAGGCCCACCTGCTTCGTTGCACTGGGTCTCGCTCGCTCCAACGTACTGCCCGAGTATGCTCCGCCTCGCGACTCTGCGCGCGCCTCGCATCTGGACCTTTTGATCCGGCTCGAAGAAAGGAAGCTTTCATTCTGAACGCGCAGGAACTCATTCGCTTTCTTGACAGGATGGGTGCTTTCCCTTTAACGTCGGCGCGGAGTAGAGCCGTGAAATTCTCCTGAAAGACATCGCTGAGCCGGTGATATTTTTTGTTGCGCTGCTGGTGCTTTGGGAAATCCTCGTCGAAGTCGATCAAGGTTCCTAGCCTTTATCTTGCCGCCGCCGCGGGATCTCTGGACCGCGTTCATCGAAGAAGCTGCCGATTCTCGGGCAACCATGCCTTCATTACCTTTTATCGAAGCGTTCGGTGGGTTTCGTGTTCTATCTCTGCGTCCTGGGCGTCGGTTTCGCCATCTGCCGTTGTCTACTCGCGCCACTTACAAAATACCATCTATCCACTGATCGTGATTCTCTACGCCATGCCAAAGAGCGCGTTTGCGCCGTTGATGGTTATCTGGGTCGGCTACGGATTGGTCTCAAAGATCGCCATTGCGTTTTCTCGTGGCTTTTTTCCCGATCGTCGTGAATACCGTTGTTGGTTTGAAGGAAATCGAGCCCGAGCTCTGGATTTGGCGCGCATCAATCGAGCGTCGGAGTTCGACGTCTTTCAAGAAAATTCGTTTGCCCAATTCGCTGCCGTTATTTGTTCGCCGGCATCAAAGTCGCTATCGTGCTTATCGGTCACCGGCGCTATCGTTGCCGAATTCGTTGCTGCCAACGAGGGACTTGGTTATCTGGTCCTGCAGGCCAACTACAACTTGGACACCGCGTTTGCCCTGGTGATCTTGCTGATTTTGGCGGTCTTGTCGCTGGGACTTTTTGGTTGGCGGAGTTAGTTCAGAAGAAGTTAGCGCCCTGAGCGCGGCGGTGCGCGAGGTCGAGGGCTCTTTTTAGCTGCGTAGATGCGGAGGATGTCATGCCATTTGCAACCAAGCATTCGAGCCATCTAGTCGGCGCAATCGTTTTTGCCTTCATCATGGTCTGTAGCGGAAATGCAGCGCAGACGGCGGAGATGACCCCGGCAAACATTCGCTTGACTTTATTATCGGCGGTAAACACGCGCCCTGGTATGTGGCGTTGGAAAAAGGTTTCTACGCCAAGCGCGGCTTGAGCGCGACCATCCAAGCGAGCACCGGCTCTGCTGGACACGGTGCGGACGATGCCGCCTCCGGCGGCGCTGATTTTGGGTTCGCCGACCTGGCGACCATGATTGTCGCCAAATCCCGCGGCACGCCGGTGCAGGCCGCGGCTCAGTTCGGCTACGTCGGGGCGACGATTCTCTGGCGCGACGAAGGTCAGATCAAAAGCATCAAAGACCTCGAAGGCAAATCGCTCGCGATCAGCCCCGGCCAAGCCCAATGGTATTTGATGCCCGCGTACTGCCGCATCAATAAGATCGACTTCAAAGCGATCAAGATCCAAGAAACGGCGGCGCTGATTCAGCCGGCGGCCTTGGCGACGAAGAAGGCGGATTTCATCATCATGTTCCGCGCGTCCAATGATGAAATCGCCGAGCAGGCCGCATCGAAAGTAGGCGTCAAGCTGTCGCGCGTCTTCATGAAAGATACCGGCCTCGATATTTACGGCACCAGTTTGATCGTAAAGGACGATGACGTTAAAAAACGTCCGGAGTTCGCGCGCGCCTATGTCGAAGCGACACTGGAGGGATTACGTTACGCTCGAGATCATCAGGAAGAGGCGCTCAAGATTCTGCTCAAGCACAAACCCGAGCTCGATCCGCCGCTCACGACGTTGCAGCTCAAAAATGCCTTGACCGAAGTTTTCCTGCCTTTCGAATCCGCCCAGGTCGGCTTGGGTTATATGAAACCGGACATCATCGGAAAAACCGTCAAGGTGACCAACGAGTATTTCGACGTCGGCCGCAAGGTCGCGACCAAGGAAGTCTACACCAACCAATTCATCCGACGCTAATCGATCCAGGCTTTCAAGGTTTCACTGTGCCGCCGCTGATCGAAGTCGGGGACATCTCCAGAGTTTTTACCGGCGGTGCCAAGACCGTTTTCGCGCTCGAACACGTCTCCTGTGATATTCACAGCGGGCAATTTCGTCTCCATCGTCGGGCCGAGCGGCTGCGGCAAAAGCACGCTCGTTAAAAATTATTTCCGGGTTGCTGCCGGCGTCGTCGGGAACGATCACGATCAATGGCACACCGGTGCACGGCCCGTTCGCAAACGTCGGCATGGTGTTTCAGGCGCCCGTGCTGCTCAAATGGCGCTCGGTGCTCGACAATATTCTCTTGCCGGTGGAATTCGCCAAACTTAGACCTGCCAAGCTACATCGACAAAGCGCGCGCGCTGATCAAACTGGTCGGGCTCGATGGTTTCGAGGAGATGTTCCCGCACGAGCTTTCCGGCGGCATGCAGCAGCGTGTCTCGCTGTGCCGCGCGTTAGTGACCGATCCGCAACTTTTGCTGATGGACGAGCCGTTCGGCGCCCTCGACGCCATGACCCGCGACGAGCTGGATATCGAGCTCTTGCGCATCTGGGAGGAGCGCAAGAAAACGGTCCTGTTCGTTACCCACAGCATCCAGGAAGCGGTGTTTCTCTCCGACGTAGTGTTTGTCATGTCGGCGCGGCCGGGGCGCTTGCTGGAAAAATTGCCGTCGATTTGCCGCGCCTGAGAACGATGGAAATGATGACCTACCCGAAGTTCGGTGAATATTCACTCAGAATTCGCGCCTCTACTCGCCGGCGCCGCATCAGCGTCGAAAGTGGGCTCGACCGTGTGAATTTCGTTCAACTGTGCGCTATCATAACGCCTAATAGAACTCTTCTTGCCGAGAGTTTTTCCACGACAGTCAAATGACGACTCAAGGATTGACCTACGCCAAAGCCGGCGTGAGCATTGAAGCCGGCGATAAGTTGGTGCACCGCATCGGCCCGATTGCGGGCAAAACCAGAATACCCGGAGTCATTGCCGGCGTCGGCGGATTCAGCGCGCTTGTTCGATCTTCAGAGCCTTGGCTATCGTCATCCCATTTTAGTTTCGTCCACCGACGGCGTCGGCACGAAGCTAAAGATTGCTTTCATGACCGGCATTCACGACACCATCGGCATCGATCTGGTGGCGATGGGCGTGAACGATGTTTTGACTCAAGGCGCGGCGCCGCTTTTTTCTCGACTATTTTGTCTGTGGCAAGCTCGACGTCGATATCGCCGAGGCAGTCGTGCGCGGCGTCGCTGCGGGTTGCCGCCAAGCGGGCTGCGCGCTCATCGGCGGCGAAACCGCGGAGCATCCGGGCGATTTTCCCAAGGGCGAATACGACCTCGCCGGGTTTGTCGTCGGCGTCTTGGAGAAGAAGAAAATGATCGAGCCAGCAAAGATCGTGGCGGGCGATATGTTGATCGGCTTAGCTTCCACCGGTCTGCACAGTAACGGCTATTCGCTCGCGCGCAAGGTGCTGCTGGAAAAAGGACGCATGAAACTTCATCGGCTCATTCCAGACCTGGGCCGTACCTTGGCCGAGGAGTTGCTCGAGCCAACACGAATCTACGCAAAAATCACCGGCAAATTATTCGAGAAATTCCAGATCAAGGGCGCGGCGCATATCACCGGCGGCGGCATCACGGGAAATTTGCCGCGAATCTTACCGAGCGGCCGGCGCGCGGTCATCGAACGTCAGACTGGCCGGTGCCGGCGATCTTCAAGCTCATTCAAAGGATCGGCGGCGTTGCCCAAAACGAAATGGACCGCACTTTCAACAATGGACTAGGCATGATCCTGATCGTCGGCAAAAACAGGCCGATGCCGTGATGCGCACGATCGCGGGCATCGGCGAAAGATGTTTTATAATCGGCGAAATCCGTAACGGTGCGCGAGATGCAACGATCCGCGCCTGAGAAAAGCTTATGGCAGCAGCCACTTCCGATCGGTGTGCTGATTTCCGGCAGCGGCACCAATCTACAGTCGATCATCGATGCGATCGAGGTGAAAAAGCTCGATGCGAAGATCGAGGTCGTGCTGAGCAACAAAGCGGATGCTTACGGTTTGGTGCGCGCGCAGAATCACGGCATTCGCACTGAAGTTCTCGATCACAAAGCTTTCGCCAGCCGCGAGGCTTTACGATCAAGCCGTCGTCGATCTGCTCCGCGCGCGCGGCGTCGAGCTGGTCGTGCTCGCCGGTTTCATGCGTCTACTTTCATCGGTGTTCGTCAAAGCGTACTCGAACCGGATCATGAATATTCATCCGGCGCTCCTGCCGTCTTTTCCCGGTTTACACGTGCAAAAGAAAGCGCTCGATCATGGCGTACGCTTCGCGGGCTGCACCGTGCATTTCGTCAATGAAGAATGCGACGAGGGGCCGATCATCATTCAAGCCGTGGTGCCGGTATATCCCGACGATAGCGAGGAGCAGCTGGCGGCGCGTATTCTCAAGCAGGAACACCGCATCTATCCGCGCGCGATTCAACTCTATGCCGAGGGTCGACTGCATGTGGTGGGACGCCGAGTCTTGGTCGATCGCCTTGCCAAAGACGAGTCGCAAGCGCTCGTTCAGCCACCGTTGGACGGATGAAGAAAGCGAAGCCCGTTCTCGTCCTTGTCCTCAAGCTGGTGGTGAGCGTGGGGCTGCTGGCTTATTTTCTCGCGCGCATCCACATCGAGCGCTTTCTGCAGACTTTGGCGAACGCGAAATTTTCCTATATCGCTTTGGTAATGTTGGTTTATCTTTTTACCCAAGCGCATCAGCGCGGCGCGCTGGACGACTTTGGCCCGGCCGCTTGGCATCAAGACGCCGTTTACAGCCATGCTGCGCTACTATTTGATCGGCATGTTCTTTAATCTTTTTGCGCCGGGCACCGTCGGCGGCGACGTGAGCCGGGTTTACTATCTCGTCAAAGACGAGGATGCGCGCGCTAAGCGGGCACGCGGTAACGACAGTCAACGCGGCGATGTCGGTCCTGATGGATCGCGCGATCGGCATGATCGTGTTGGTTTGGCTCGGTGCTTTAGGGCTTTGGCTCTTTCCCTACTACGCGGTTCCGCATGCGGCGCGGGTCGCGACTTTCCTACTCGCCCTGGGATTTCTTGCCGGCGGCTTACTGCTGCCTGTGTTGCGGACGCGTGCTGCCGCAAGACGGCCATCAGCTGGTGGTCAAGTTGCGGCTCGCGTTCAGAAGCTATCGAACCCATTGGCGGGCCTTATTGATAGCGATCCTATTGTCGCTTTTGATTCATCTGATTCCAAGCCTGGATACACGTGGCGATGGGACGCGCGCTCGATTTAAACGTGCCGTTTTCTTTCGCCCTCATCGTCTATCCGCTGGTCGGGACCTTTCCGCGATCCCCATTAGTTTGAATGGCCTTGGCTTGCGCGAGGGCGGTTATATCTTTCTTCTGGCGGTCATCGGCATCAGCTCTGAGAAGGGCATCGCCTTTGGCATCTTGCTTTTTTGATTGTCGCCGTGGACAGCTTAATCGGCGGGGTACTTTTCTTGTTGCAGCGAGGCGCCAAAGCGAGGGACACGCAGCGCCGCAACCAGCGGGCTAAACAAGATAGCGGCGGAAATACGAGGCGAGGCCGAGAAATGAGAGAAAGCCGAAGGCATCGGTCAGACCGGTGACGATAATCCCGGAGCCGAGCGCCGGATCGAACTTGAGCAGCTTTCAGTCAACAGCGGAATCACGGCGCCGGCAAACCCGGCCATTAAACCGAGATTGAAAATCATCGCGGCAGCGAGCACCAGGCCGAGATACGGATTACCCTTCCAGAGAAAGGCCGCCGTCGCGATCAGCGCGCCGGCCGCCAAGCCGATACAAATATTGACTGACACCTGTTTGACGATCGCTTTCCAGGCCGAGGCAAATTCCAGTTCACCTAACGCGATGGCGCGGATAATCACCGTGGCGGTTTGCGTCGCGCCATTGCCACCGACACCGGCGACCACCGGCATGAACGTGACCAACGCGATGATTTCATGCAGCGTGCCTTCGAAAATCACCACCACCGAGGCGGCGAGAGTGGCGGTGCACAGGTTTAGAATCGTCCAAGGCAGGCGCATTCTCACCGAGCGCGAGATCGGCGTGAAGACGCGATCCTCCCGGCCAAGCCGGCCATTTTGTACATGTCCTCGGTGCTTTCCTCGTTGATAATATCGATCACGTCGTCGACGGTGATAATGCCTTCCAGCCGGCCCGCTTCGTCGACGATCGGCAGCGCCAAAAGCTCGTAGCGCGATACCAAGCGCGCGGCCTCTTCTTGGTCGGTGAAGACATTGGCTCTGACCGGGTCCGCGATCATCATGTCGGAGAGCCGCCGATTCGGCGGTGCGATGACCAAGTTGCGGATCGGTACGACGCCCACGAGTTGGCCCGCGTCATCGACGACGTAAAGATAAAAGAACGCTTCCAGCTCGCCGCGCTCGCGGATCTTATCGATAGCGCCCCTGTGCCGTCGTGTCAGGGAGAGCGCCATGAAATCGGTGGTCGCGATTCTGCCGACCGTGCCCTCGGGGTAATTGATGATCTCGCGGACGGCGGCCTGACGTTCGGGGTCTAACAGCGCCAAGACTCGTTCGCGGCGCTCTTCGGGCAGGCTATCGATGAACGTGACGGCATCATCGGGATCGGCTCGGACGATCAAGCGACCGACTTTTTCATCGTCGATCAATGCGAGAATGTCGGGCAGGAGCTCCGGCGGCAACTCTTTGAGCGTCTTGTCGGCGCGGCGCGAGGAAAACAAGATATCGAAAAGCTGCCGCACCTCGACGCGGCTCCAGTCCCTTGAACAAAAGCGCGATGTCGGCGGGATGGCTTTTGCCGATAAAGCGCAGAATGCGATCCGGTGTGGCCGTGCGCAGCATCTCGCGCACGGTGTCGTAATCAATCGCGGCGGGTTTCATGATTTTTTTGGTTGAAAAAGATCGTTTCTTCATAGCGGCAGCGGGGTTCTTTTGCAAATGTCCCAGCCGATTAACGAGATTTGAATCCTGCACGGAAATTGCTAGTCTGAGCGCGTGACCGACCCAGGCGGAAAATGCCGAAAAATACGGCATGCGCTTTGGCAGCTCGATTGCGGCGCAGCCGGCGCTTGCCATCGGCCTGGGATTTTTGTCGATCTCATCGTCGCTCGCGCCGGCACGAGCGGCCAGTCTGGCCGTTCTCGACGGCGCTCGTCCACCTTCCTTCGCCGCCATCGCCAAGAAGACCATGCCGGTGGTGGTCAACATCTCGACGGCCTCGCAACGTTCGCCGCGCGCCGGCTCGAACGATCCCCTCGAAGAATTTTTAGCCGCTTCTTCGGTGAAGCGCCGCCGAGAGAAAATAACCTGCGCAGCCTGGGCTCCGGCATCCTCATCAGCAAGGATGGCGAGATTTTAACCAACTATCACGTGGTGCGCAGCGCCGACACCATCAAAGTCAAATTGGCGGATCAAAGCGAACACGAGGCGCGCTTGATCGGCAAAGACGACCGCACCGACTTGGCCTTGATCAAGGTCAGAAAATCAGGCGGCAACATGCCT
>ERZ1370068.7916-contig-6806_pt1 | contig 47379 bp, 44 predicted proteins | sample MGYA00561227_ERZ1370068 | MGnify/ENA primary metagenome ERZ1370068 (study PRJEB38410, sample SAMEA6850437) | metagenome | study: Metagenomic assessment of the ecological functions of the soil: analysis of the soil microbiota associated with the... | reverse complement strand
TTATGCTTCGTTCAGTTACGTATTGCTGGCCACCACCGCGAAGGCCTCGTTGATCTCCCAGAGGTCGACGTCGCCCGCCGCAGGCAGTCCGCTCCAGCAGCTTCGGATCGCGTCCGCCGGGGCGATGGTGAACTCCACCGGCTTCCGGGCGCGGTGGCGTAGCCAGTGATCGCCGGGACATTCGGCCCTCGGCCTTGGCCCGCTCCCGCGGATGAGGACCACCGCCGCCGCGCCGTCGTGAGCGAGGAGGCGTTAGCCGCGGTGATGAATCCCGTCCTTCTTGAAGAAGAAGGAAGGAGCTTGAGGGTGGGGAATCTTTATCGGCCGGGCTGCCTTGGGTCCCTCGTCTCCGGAGACCACGACCGGATCGCCCTTCTTCTGGGGGACCGGCACGGGACGATCTCCGCCTTGAACAGGCCTTCCTTCTGGAACGAATGGCCCGCTGGGTCGACTCCAGCGCGTACTGGGCGGCGCGGCTGATCTTGAACTGCTCGGCGCAGGCCTCGGCGCACATCCCCATGTGCTGCTGTACACACGTCCCACAGCCCGTCGAGGATCATCGCGTCCTTGAACTCCACGGTGCCCATCCGGGCGCCTGGCGCATGGAGTGGGTGAGGTAGGGGAGGCGTTGCTCATCGACTCCATCCCCGCCACCACCCTCGGCATCCCCCAGGGCCTGGGCCCGGAATGACCGTCTTCAGCCCGAGCCGCACACCTTGTTCAGGAGTGTTGCAGGGCACGGTGTCAAAGAATGCCCGCTCCGAGCGCACCTGGCTTGGGCAGGGGCCACGCGAGCATAGCGGAGGACGTTGCCATCAACCTCGTCCGCACCTTATGGCGGGGTCAAACGCCCGCGCGTTCCAGCGCGGCCTTGATAACGATGGCCCACAGCCTGGGGCGCGGTGAGGGGGACGAGCCCCAAAAGGTGCCGACTGGGGTGCGGGCGACTCCGACGTGACGTCACGAGGCATGATTTTCACTCCGGCTGGAGACTCCCTCGGAGTCCCGGGTATACAGGACGGAATTGTCACTGCGGGACCCCCAGTCAGCTGATCGGGAGGGGCCCAAGGGAAAGGGCCGACCATCCAGTTGGACGGCCAGCCCTCGATGCGTTACAACAACGGACGCCGGGCTTACGGAGGCCATCGTCTCCGGGCGCCTTCGCGCCTTCGGCCTGCTGTAGGTACCGCGGTAGTCGTCCGCCCTCGTGCAGCAGGGCCTTCATCGACAGCGCCGATCTTCCGGTCCCGGCATTGCTGATGTCGATGATCTTCACGTCGACTTCCTGGCCCTCCGCGACCGACGTCGCGGGACTTCTCGACCGCGCTCGTCCTTCGATCTCGGAGACGTGCACCAGGCCTGATGCCCGGGCTCGATCTCCACGAAGGCGCCGAAGTCGGTGACCTTGGTGACCTTGCCCTTGACGCGGCTGCCGCACGGGCGTGCGCTCGGTGAGCGTGTCCCACGGATCTGCGTGCAGTTGCTTGATGCCCAGGCTGAGAGCGCTCGTTCTCGACGTCGATGTTGAGCACCACCGCCTCGACCTCGTCGCCCTTCTGGTACAGCTCGCCGGGTGCTTGACCCGCTGGGTCCAGCGAGATGTCGCGAGACGTGCACCAGGCCGTCGATGCCCTCCTCGACGCCGACGAAGATGCCGAAGTCGGTGATGTTGCGGACCTGGCCCTTGATGACCGTGCCGACGGGGTACTTGTCCTCGAGCAGCGTCCAGGGGTTCGGCTCGATCTGCTTCATGCCGAGCGCGATGCGCTTTGGCGCGGGTCGATGTCGAGCACGACCGCCTCGACCTCTGTCGCCGACCTCCACCATCTTCGACGGGTGCTTGACCCGCTTGGTCCAGGACATCTCGGAGACGTGGACCAGGCCCTCGACGCCCTGCTCGATCTCGATGAACGCGCCGTAGTCGGTGAGCGACACGACCTTGCCGCTTGACGCGCGGTGCCGACCGGGTACTTCTCGTCGGCGCGGTGCCACGGGTCTTCCTGGATCTGCTTGAGGCCCAGCGAGACGCGCTCCGGCGTCGGGTCGAACTTGAGCACCTTGACGCGCACTTCGTCGCCGACGTTGAACATCTCGCGACGGGTGGCTGATGCGGCCCCAGCGACATGTCGGTGATGTGGAGCAGGCCGTCGATGCCGCCGCAGGTCGATGAACGCGCCGTACTCGGTGAGGTTCTTGACCGGTCCCTTCGACGATCGCGCCTTCCTTGAGCTTCTTGAGCGTCTCCTTCTTCAGCTCGTCGCGCTCCTTCTCGAGCAGCACGCGGCGCGACAGCACGATGTTGCCGCGCTTCTTGTTGAACTTGATGACCTTGAACTCGAACTTCTGGCCGAGGTACTGCGTCGAGGTTGCGCACCGGGCGGAGGTCGACCTGCGCTGCCGGGGAGGAACGCCTTCACGCCGATGTCGACCTGACAGGCCGCCCTTCACGCGCGCCGACGATCGATCGCCCTTCGACGATCTCGTCGCGCTCGCACGGCGGCGCTGATCTCGTCCCAGACCTCGCAGCTTGTCGGCCTTCTCCTTCGAGAGGACGCACCATGCCGGTGTCGTCCTCGCGGCCTCGAGGAGCACTCGACCGGCGTCGCCGTCGCTTGACGCGTCGACCCTCGCCCGTCGGCGTTGGTGAACTCCGTAGATGGGACCTGGCCTTCGGACTTGTAGCCCGATGTCGACGACCGTGTCTCTTGGTGACCTGGACGACTGTGCCTTGACGATGTCGCCTTCTTTCCGGATCCCTCGCCCCGCGCTCCTGAGCGATGCTTCGAAGAGGAGGCACGAAATCACCTCGTCACGCCACCGCGCGTCAGGCTGAGGTTGAGGGTTCTGCTGCTATGGTTGGAAAGTCTATCGCTGCTTCACTGCGACCCAAGGTGGTGACTGCGTTCCGCCCTCGGAAAGAGGACGAGCCGGGCGGACGAAAACCCTCGGGCGTGGGTGTGACTACGGGGGCGACCGCTGCTCGGGGAGCCGAGACCAACTCCTTAAGCCAGCGCGAGGCGCGCGCAACCCTAAGGGGATGTCGGAGGGGAGGTCAAGTGACGCTGGAGAGTCGTGGCCCTGCTCCATGTCCCTCGAAGGAGTGGGTTGGCCCGGTCCAGGCCCCGCTGGAGGCCGCCGGCTTCGTGGTCCGGGAGACGTCTGCGGGCCATCTGAGCCGGGCGACGTGGAGGCGCCCCTGGTGGTGGTGATGGGCGGAGAGATGGGGGTCTACGAGGCCGACCGTTACCCTTTCTGGCCGACGAGGTGGCGCTGCTCCGCGCGCGCCGGCTGGCCGCCGATCGCCCCTCGGTCGGCAGGTCTGCCTCCGAGTCCCAGCTCCTCGCCGCGGCGGCCGGCGCGCGTGTTCGTCGGAGGCGGCCAGGGACGGTCGGTCGGTCCGTCCGGTGCATCGGGTTTTCGAGACGGGGCCGACCTGACCGCCGCGCCCAGGGGATTCCGAGCGCATTCGACGACGTCGTCCATTGGCACGGCGACACCTTTCGAGGCCGGTGCCGGGGACGCAGCTCTTCCTCGGAGACACCTGCCCCGCCCAGGGCCTCCGGGTGGGCCGATCCATCGGCTCCAGTTCCACCCGGAGCTCGGCCCGGGGAGTTCCGGACCTGGGTGGAAGCGATGCGCCGCCCTGCCGGGCCAGCGGACGGGACCCAGGCGCTGCTGGCGGACGGACTGCCCCGGCTGGAGCGGGCCCTGGGCACCCTGGACGCGCTTCTCCACGGTGTCGCACACGATGTGCGCCAGTCGGCGCGGCAGCGAAATCCCCGACCGCGGGCGTAGAGGAGAATGCGCCTGATTCGCGTCGCTCCCCCTGCTGCTCTGATGGCCGCTCCGCCCTCGCCGACGACCGGGTGAGGCGAGCCGCGGTCAGTCTCGGGGTTCACCCGCATCGAGCTGATTGCCCCCTGGACGGTCATCCGCCCGGGAAGTTCTCGGTCACGGTGAACACCGACCGGAGCGTCGCCGCCCAGCTGCGCACCGACGTCCAGGACGACACGCTGCGCATCGTGCTCGACGGCCAGCACGTCTCGGTGCGCGGCCCCCACAAGCACATCATCCAGATCACGATGCCCGACTCGGAGCATCCACATCCAGGGGAGCGGGGACGCCGACATCTCCGGCTTCACCCAGTCCGGCGAGGTGGGATCAAGATCGAGCTCGGGCGACGTGCGTTACTCCGGCAACTCCGGGGGCTATCGGTGGCTGTCAGGGCTCGGGTGACGTCACCCTGGTCGATGGCCAGACCTCGGCGCTCAAGGTGAACATCGAGGGCCTCGGGCGACCTCAAGGCCTCCGGCTTCAAGAGCAGAACGTCTCGGTGGCGGTGAACGGCTCCGGGTGACGCCGAGGTCAGGTCACCGGCGGCGCGATCAAGGCGGCGGTCAACGGCTCGGGCGACATCCGCTGGTCGGGCGACGCGAGCGCGGTCAGCGCCGTTACCCACGGCAGCGGCAGTATCCGCAAACGCTGAGCCGCTGCGGCGGCCGATCCTCTCGCTGCGACGCGCAGCCTCGTGTGCGCCGTCTCGCTTCCGGTCTCTGCCGCCTCGCAATCGCCCGGGGCCTAGACCCGCGCCAGCCGGCGGTGGCGGTCGGAGAGAGAGAGACGAGGGCGTCCTCGAGGCCCTCCTCCACCGAGCGGTCTGGCGCGACGGATGAGGATCCGTCCGTCAGCCAGCAGCGCCGCCGATCCGCCGCGGTCATCGGTGGCGCCGCTCGGCCCCCGGTCAGGAGCTGGGTCGCGAGCTCCGCCTCCTGCGTCCCGGCGAGGGCCAGGACGTTCCGGCATGGAGCTGCTCCCCGGCCCCGGGACCACCACCGCCTCCCCGCTGCGCCGGATGGCGAGCACCGTGGCCCGCTCCGTCCGCGGAGGTTCAGCTGGGCCAGGGTCCGGCCCACTCGCCGGGCTGGAGGCCTCGAGTCGGAAGGGCACCGGTTCCCTGATGCCGGGCAGCACGGCATGGATGTCTGCCAGGGGCCGGCTGCCCCTCCGCATCGGAGGCGCTCAGCCTCCGCGCCTGGGCCGCCAGCTTCTCCACCACCGCCTGCGCCCCGGCCCGGACGATTGGCCCTGCAGCTCGGTGAGCGCCCGCCAGAACCCCACCGCCAGCCCGAGCAACACCACGGCCAGCCCGCGGCAGCGGGATGCCGGGAGGAACGGCCTGGGTGATGGCCACCATCGGAAATCCCACCACCACCAGACAGGTGAGCTGGAGGGTGACGGCCAGCGCCCGCCGGTGCGGCGCAAGCGAGATCCAGACGGCCCGTCTCCGGGCGCAGGCAACGCCCGCTCCGGAGAGCGCCTGGCCGAGGGCCTTGCTCAGCCGGACGATCCCCACCGCGAAGGGGAAGCACCACCAGCACCGCAGCCCGAAGACCCGCCTGCGCGAGCACCGCCGTCGCTCCCAGCCGATCCACCAGGATGCTGCGCACCGCGCCGGCAGCCTGGGCGGAGGCGATCAGCGCGGCGGTGAGGAGCAACGCGTCCAGCGCCAGCAGCCCGCGCCAGCCGGAGCGTGGACGAGCGGGCCGACCGCGCTCGGACCCGGACGCTCGCATCGACTCGATCCAGCTCCCGTAGAGCGCGACGAAGGTCTGGAGCGTGTCGGGGAGCGCTGCCGGTCGACCACGCCGCCGCCGGCTCCGAGGCGCGGATCAGCCAGGGCGTGGTGCAGGGTGGTGATGGCCGAGACCGCGACCGCCACCGGGTAGACGAGTCACGGGTCGCGCCCGAGCGGACAGCCCCAGCGCGGCGATGATGAAGGAGAACTCGCCGATCTGCGCCAGGCTCATCCCCGCCCGGATCGACGATCCGCGTGCCGTTGCCGGTGAGGAAGGCGCCGACAGCCGACGCCCAGCACCTTGCCGACCAGGACCAGTGCGGTGAGCACCACCACCGCCAGCCAGTGCCAGGCGACCAGCGCCGGGTCGATCGAGCATGCCGACCGAGACGAAGAAGATCGGCGGCGAAGACGTCGCTGCACCGGCTGCGACCAGCTGCTCGACCGTCTTGGCCTGCGCCGCGACTCGGCGACCAGCGAACCGGCGAGGAAGGCGCCCAGCGCCACCGAGTAGCCGAGCCCGCTGCGCCGAGCAGCGCGACCGCGAAGCAGATCCCGATGCTGGCCACCAGCGTCGTCTCCGGCGCGTCCCAGCCGGACGATGGCGCGCATCGCGCCGCGGGACGATCACCAGCAGTGCCCACCACCAGCAGCGACCAGGAAGGCGGCGAGCCTCCACCGTCGAGGCCAGCTCGCCGGCGGAGAGCTCGGAGCCCGACGACACCGCGGTGAGCGTCGGCCATGAGCAGGATGGCGATCAGATCCTCGACGATCAGGATCGCCGAAGACCACCTGGCGCAGGCGCGCCGCGGATGCCCTGCTCGTCGAAGGCCTTGGCGATGATGGTGGTGCTGGAGATGGCCAGCGCCGCGCCGGCGAAGAGTGCTCTCGCAGCGCCGTCCAGCCCAGGACGCGGCCACAGATGAAGCCCAGCCAGAGCATCAGGCCTGCCTGGATGAACGGCCGTCAGCCCGGCGGTGCGGCCTCAGCCGCACCAGGCGTGCGGAGCTGAACTCCAGCCCGAGGGCAGAACATGAGGAGGATGACGCCCAGCTCGGAGAGCGTCTGCACGACCTCGCGGGTCGGCCACCAGCGGGACCGGGACGTGGGGGCCGACGATCAGCGCCTGCCACCAGGTAGCCGAGGACCACCGGCTGGTGGAGCCGCTGGAAGAGCACGGTGGTGACCGCGGCGACGCCGAGCACCAGCGCCAGAGCGGTCAGGAAGTCATGCGCGCCGTGCATCGGCCCCCGAGCATAGAGGGCTTTCGCGCGCGCTCAGCCGCCGGTGCGCCTCGATGCGCGCAGGACTCACACGCGCGCCCGCCGTCCCAGGCGTTCGCCGGGGGTCTCCGCGTCGTACACCATCGGCGCCGGCGCCTGGGTGAAGCGCTTCGCCTCGTCGAGCGCGCGCACGTTGACCACGCCGTAGCGCCGCCCCTCCGACTCCACGCCCGCGCGCCGACGGTACACCCCGCAGGCCGGGCAGATCCAGAAAGTCGGTGGCCCCGCTTCCGAAGCGGTACCAGCGCGAGCGCCGGGCCCCGGACCCGGAGGACGATCTCCCCTCCGGATCGGAGGTGGTGGGCCCCGTGCCGGCGGCAGAACGTGCACTGGCGGGCGCGGGCGGCAGCTCCTCCACCGCCCGCTCGGTGGCAAGGTCGCCGAGCCGGCCGCAGTGACAGCTTCCCGGGACACCATCGCCTCACCCGCCTGCTGCCTTGAGTAACTCTCCCGGGCGATGACGATGCGCTGGATCTCTGCTGGTCCCCTCGTAGATGGTCTGCACCCGCGCGTCGCGGAGATAGCGCTCCACCGGGAACTCGTCCAGGTAGCCGTAGCCTCCGTGGAGCTGCACTCGCCTTGTCCGCGGCGCGGTTGGCCATCTCCGAGGCGAACACCTTTGGCCATCGACGCCTCGCGGGTGAAGGGACGCCCTCTCCTTGAGGTCGGCGGCGCTGCAGGGTCAGCAGCTCGGCCGGCGGCGAGCTCGGTCTGGATGTTGGCGAGCATGAAGCCGCACCGCCTGGAAGTCTGCCACCGCCTTGACCGAACGCCCGGCGGTCCTTGGTGTAGCGCACGGCGGCCGCCAGCGCGGCCCGGGCCACGCCGCAGGCCTGGGAGGCGATCCCGATCCGGCCGCCGTCGAGCGCCATCATCGCCAGCTTGAAGCCGTCGCCCGGCGCCTCCCGAGCAGCGCGTCGGCGGGAAGCCTGCAGTCCTCGAGCTGCGAGGCGTCACGGTGCTTGAGGCCCGGAGGCCCATCTTGTCCTCCCGCGCCGGCCGATGGTGAGCTCCGGGCGTGCCGCCCCTCGACGATGAAGGCCGAGAGGCCCGGACGGGCCCGGCCCGCCCGCTCCGGGCCCACACCACCATCACGCCCGCCTGGGCCCCGGAGGTGATCCACTGCTTGCGTCCCGTTGAGCACCCAGCCATCGCCCCGGCGCTCGGCGCGCGGTTCGAGGCCCGCGGCGTCGACTCCCGCCTGCGGGCTCGGAGAGGCGAAGGCGCCGCACCACCGCCTCCCCCGAGGTGAGCCGGGGCACGTCGCTGCTTCCGCTGGGCCTCGGTGCCGAAGGCGCTAGATCAGCTCGGCGCACATGTTGGTGACCGCCATCGCCACCGCGGTGGACGCGCAGGCCTCGGCGATCTCCATCATCGCCAGCGCGTAGGAGACCGCCCCCGCCTCGGCGCCGCCGCAGCGCCGCCGGGACGTTGACCCCAGGAGCCCCAGCTGGGCCATGCTCGTGGAGCACGTCGCGGGGAAGGTCTCGGTCCGGTCGCGCTCCCGGGCCCCGGGCGCCACCCGTTCCCGGGCGAAGTTCCGGGCGGTGCTCCGGATCAGCGCCTGCGTCTCGGTGAGCTCCAGCTCCATCAGTGAACGGCCTTGAGGTTGAACGGATACTCCACCGGATGGTCCTTCCCGTCCGGCGGCTGCGGGAAGGTCAGGGTGGAGAGCACGGTCGTCCACGCAGCCGGTGCAGGCTCGGGCTCTTCAGCCGTGGTCCCCTTCTTCACCACCGTCGCATTCCGCACACGTGCCGCACCGGAGTGATGACGAACTGTGGTCTGGATCTTCGCGTCCGACTCGCCTTGACGTCCGGGCCGGCGAGTACTGCTCCCAGCAGCGTCTCGATCTCGGGCTGTTTCGCCCGCACCAGCTGCCGGATGCTGTCCTGGTTGAAGGGCATCAGCTCCGGGGCCGGGCTCTTGCGCTGCGTGGCGACGGTCGCGTCGGTGGCGCCTCGGTTCGGGAGCCAGCCGGCGCGTCGGAGCCAGCGGCGAGCAACAGGACGACGATGGCCAGGTGCACGGTCACTCCTTCAGCAGGCGCGCTGCTGATCGACGATGCGCTGGATCTCGCTCGTGCCCTCGTAGATCTCGGTGATGCGAGCGTCGCGCACATGGCGCTCGGCGTCGAACTCCTTCGATGTAGCCCTATGCCGCCGTGGATCTGCAGCGCCTTGTTGGCCACCCGGCTGGCCATCTCGCTGGCGTAGAGCTTGGCCATCGCGCTCTCGGCGCGTGTGCCGCACGCCCTGAGTCCTTGAGTCCCGCCGCGCGCGAGGGTCAGCAGCCGGGCGGCGTCGATCTCGGTCGGCCATGTCGGCCAGCATGAACTGGATGGCCTGGTGGTCGGCGATGGGCTGGCCGAAGGTCTTGCGCTCCTGGGCGTAGCGCGAGGGCTTCCTCGAAGGCGGCCCGGCGCGATGCCGATCGCCTGCGCGCGCGATGCCGATCCGTCCGCCGTCGAGCGTGGACATCGCGACCTTGAAGCCGTCGCCCTCCTTGCCGAGGCGGTTCTTCGCCGGGAACCAGCATGTCCTCGAAGAAGATGGAGCAGGACTGCGGCGGCGCGAGATGCCCATCTTCTCGTCCGGCGTCGGCGCGCACGAACCCGGGGTGCTGGTGGGCACGCAGGAAGGCGGTGATGCCGCTTGGTGCCCCGCGGTCCGGTCGGTCATCGTGAAGAGCACGATGGCGTCGGCCACCGGGCCGTTGGTGATCCAGTTCTTGCGTGCCGTTGATGACGTAGCTGTCGCCCTTCCGACCGCGACGGTCTGCTGCGCCGCGGCGTCGCTGCCGGCCTCGGGCTCGGTGAGCCCGAAGCAGCCCAGCTTCTCCGCCGCGGCGAAGGGGCCGAGCCACTCGCGCCTTCTGCGCGTCGGTGCCGAACTTCAGCACCGGATCGCAGTAGAGCGAGTTGTTCACGCGCGGCGATGACGCCCACCGAGGCGTCGCCGCGGCTCGAGCTCCTCGATGGCCAGCGCGTAGGCGACGTTGTCCAGGCCGGCGCCCGCCCCACTGCTCGGGCACCGCCACCCCGAGCAGCGACAGCTCGGCCAGCTTTCTGCACCGCCTCCGCCGGGATAGCGGTGCTCTTCGTCCAGCTTCCGGCGCGTTGGGCAGCAGCTCGTCGGGCGGTGAACTCCGCGCGCAGGCGCTGCGTCACCGCGCTGCAGTTCGGTCAGCTCGAAGTTCATCGAGTCCCGGTGGTCGTCTCTATGCCGCGGTGGAGGCGCGGGCGGTCGCTGCACGAGGCGCGTCATCCCTTCGCTGCTGGTCGGCCGACTCGAAGCAGGTCGGCGAAGGCTCCTGCGCTCGAGCGCGCAGTCCGTCGGCGAGCATCGAGCTCCGCTGCCGCGGTCGATGGCACTCCTTGCGCCCGGCGCATCGCCAGCGGACCCTCTCTTCGGCCATCCGCTCCAGCGTCGCCCGGGCGTGAGCCAGGAAGCTCGGCGAGCGACACGACGTCCAGGACCAGGCCGATCGCCTTGCCCTCGCGGCGTCGATCATGTCCCCGGTGAAGATCAGCTCCTTGGCCCGGGCCGCTGCCCACCAGCCGGGTCAGTCGCTGGGTCGCCTCCGAAGCCGGGAGGATGCCGCAGGCTCACCTCGGGCAGGCCGAACTGGGCGTTCTCCGAGGCGTAGATGAAGTCGCAGGCCAGGGCGAGCTCGCAGCCGCCGCCGAGGGCGAAGCCGTTGCACCGCGGCCACCACCGGCATCTCGGCAGCGCGGCGATGACGTCGCATCGCCCGCTGTCCCGAGCGCCGAGAGTGCCTGCGGCGCGGGGCGCGTCCATGCCCTGCATCTCGGCGATGTCCGCCCCGGCGACGAAGCGCCTTCCCCGCCGCCGGTGAGGATGACGCCCCGAAGCTGCTCGGCGCTCGGGCGAGCGTCCGCGAGCGCGCTTCTCCAGCTCTCTCCAGCGTCGCGGGTGTTGAGGCGCGTTCAGCGACCTTGCGGGCGGTCGACGGTCACGGTCGTCGAACGGTCCGCTCGAGCTCCACGCGGACGTGCGACTCGGCCATGTGCGTCTCCTCAGCGACTCGTAGACGTGGAAGCCGCGGCCGGTCTTCTTGCCCAGCCAGCCGGCGTCGACGCTACTGGCGCGAGCAGCGGACAGGGGCGGTACTTCGGGTCGCCCAGGCCGCGGTGCATCACCTCGGCGATCGAAGAGGCACGGTGTCCAGCCCGATGAAGTCGGCCAGCTCCAGCGGGCCCATCGGCTGGTTGGTGCCCAGCTTCATCGCGGTGTCGATGTCGCTCGGCCGTCCCCAGCCCCTCCATCAGGCGCATAGGCAGGCCTCGTTGAGCATGCGGGATGAGGATGCGGTTGACGATGAACCCGGGTAGTCGCGAGAGCGTCACCGTGGTCTTGCCCATCTGTGCGGGCCAGGCCGCGGGTGCGCTCGTAGGTCGCGTCGAGGTGGCGGCGCCGCGGATGATCTCGACCAGCTGCCATCACCGGCACCGGATTCATGAAGTGCATCCCGATCACCGCCTCGGGCACGCTTGGTCGCGGCGGCGATGCGGGTGATGGGGATGGACGAGGTGTTGGTGGCCAGCACGCCGCCGGGGCGCACCACCGCGTCGAGGCTGCTGGAAGATGCGCCGCTTCTAGCCCTCGTTCTCGGTGGCGGCCTCGATGGCCAGGTCGACCTCGCGGGCCTCGGCGGCGGAGGTGGCGAGCGGGAGCCGGCTTCCGCGCCGCGGCCTCGGCGCCCCCGTCGAGCTTGCCCTTCCTCCCGGGCTTCTTCAGCCCACCCCGGATGCGGCCCGCGCCCCGGTCCGCACCGCGTCCTGGGCCACGTCGACCAGGGGTGACGCGACAGCCACAGCGGTGGAAGCGCCACCCGCGGACACGCCCGCCCTCATCTGACCTGCTCCCACCACCAGCACGTGCTCGTCGGCCATGACGCGTGCGCTCTCTACCTGTCCGCGCGCTCCGGCGGCGAGTCCCAGCGATCCGACCCCGGTGCCCCGGGGATCAGCGGAAGATGGACCACCGACCTCGTTGCCGAGCGGGAGAGCCGCTGTTCGTCCCTGGCGCCGGCCCTGTCGGCGAGCCGGGCGAAGGAGGGGACCCGCAGCGGCCGGGGGCGCGCAAGGTCAGCTCCCGGCTCAGGGTTCCCCGAGTCGCGTCGGGCCATTCTGGCCCGGGCGAGCAGGGTCTCCTCGCGGTAGAGCTGACCTCGGCGGCGGCGACCTCCAGACCGAGCGGTCGGTCCCAGATGAAGGTCCGCGGCTGAGGGAACAGCGGGCTGCGCCACAGCAAGAGGCCCAGTGCCACCACCACCGGATGGGGAGCCGCTTCCGGAGTCCCGGGCCCAACTAGTGCCTCGACCGGGGGTGCTGATCGCTGCGATGGCCGATCCTCTCGCTGCGACGCGCAGACTCGTCGCTCCGCTGCTCAACGTGCCGCGAGGCACGCCTCCGCGGCTCCGCTCCTCGTGTGCGCCGTCTCGCTTCGGTCTCTGCCATCTCGCTGTGCTCACCACCTCCGGTCGACGCACTGGCCTCGACACCGGCTAGACGTGCTTGCGGCGGGTGGCGCGGGGCCGTACCGAGGTGACCTTCACCTCGGGCCGTGCCTCGGCGAGGCCCTTCTTCGCCGGGTCGGGGACGAGCGCGGATCTGCGCGGTGACCTTCCACGCTCATCCCGGCGAGGAGCTGGAGGAACTCGCTCGCGCAGCTTCTCGGAGCGGAGGAAGCGGCGCACCTCCTCGGAGAGCACCCGCCCCATCTCTCGTCCTTGGTCTTCTCCGCCTGGGCCAGGGCGTAGCCAAGCATCTCCTTTGGGCAGCTTGAGCTGGCTCGCCGCCGTCCGGATCCCCTCCTCGGTCATGAAGAGGGCGCCCAGGCCGGCGAAGGCGACCTTGCGCATCCCAGCTCGACCAGCGGTCCGCGCAGGCCCTCCGGAGGAACCCTCCTGTCCTCTCCCTCGAGCAGCCGCTCGTCTTCGTCGTCCATCACCTGAGGCCGAGTTTAACACCGAAACCACACTGTCTCGACTCGGCCCTCGCTTGTCCTCGCGGCAGATCTCTGCGTCGCTCCTCGCGTCACGTAGCAACCGCTACGCTCCGTCGTCGCTCCTGGATCTCAGCCCGCGATTCCGGCGCGATCATCCGGTCGACACAGGTGGTCTCGAGTGTTAGCTCGCCGCGGGGACGGCCGCGCTCGGCGCCCGGGCGCTCGCCACTGACACCCGTCCGGCCACCGCCCGGGCCACGGCCATGAACGCCTCCGCCTCGGGGCTGTCCGGCGCGGCGGCGACCACCGGCTTGCCCTCGTCGCCACCGATGCGGATCTGCAGCACCAGGGGAATCTCCCCGAGGAAAGGGAACCTGGAAGAGCTCGGCCGCCCGCCGCCCGCCACCGTGGTGAAAGATGGGTGTGGAGGTGTGGCAGTGCGGACAGACGAACTGGCTCATGTTCTCCACGATGCCCAGCACCGGATGTGCACCTTGTCGAACATCTGCTTGGCCCGCACCACGTCGGCCAGGGCAACGTCCTGGGGCGTGGTGACCAGCACCGCGCCGGAGGCCCGGATGCTCTGGGGAGACGGTGAGCGCCACGTCCCCGGTGCCGGGCGGCAGGTCCATCACCAGGTAGGTCGAGGGCGCCCCAGTTCACGTCGCGAAGCAGCTGCTGGAGCGCGCCGTGCAGCATCGGGCCGCGCCAGATCAGCGCCTGGTCCGGCTCGACCAGGAATCCGAGGGACATGATCTTCAGGCCCAGCGTCTCCAGCGGCTCGAGGCGCTTGCCGTCGGGGCTGACCGGCCGCTGCTCCGACAGCCCGGTCATCATCGGGATCGAGGGCCCGTAGAAGTCGGCGTCGAGGAGCCCCACTGTGGCCCCGTGGCGGGCGAGCGCCACCGCCAGGTTCACCGACACGGTGCTCTTCCCCACCCCGCCCTTCCCCGCCCCGACCAGGATGATGTTCTTCACCCCTGGGAGCATCCCGGAGCCCTGAGGCTGGCCGCGCACCTGCGCCCCCCAGGTGATGTCCAGCCCGGTGACGCCCGGGACGCGCTTCAGCGCCGCCTCGGCGTCGGACTGGATCTTTCGCTGAGCCGGACGGACGGCCGGCGTGGTGAGCTCGATGGTGGCCGAGACCCGGCCGTTCTCCACCCGTACGGTCTTCACCATCCCCGCCTGCACCAGGCTCACATGCAGCTCGGGGGTCCATCACGGTGCTCAGCGCTGCCAGCACCTCCTTCTCGGTCGGCATCCCGTCTCCCTTACTCCAGGGCCGCCACCCGTGGCTGCCCGTTCTCCTCCACCACCCGAACCGCTCCGCCGCTCGGTAACGTCCAGCGCGTCTCCCCGCCGCTCGACTCCCGGGAGCTTCCACCGCCGCCAGCGCCCGCGCCAGCCGGGTCTGCACGTCGGGCACCTCCTGGAAGTCGCGGCCCAGCTCCTCGGGGGTGACTCGCACCCGCTCGGGGGCCGCCAGCCACTGCCACGCCTCGCGGAACTGACCGGCCTGGGCCGCGCGCGCCAGCGCCCGCACCGCCTCGGCTGGCGGAGGGTGAGCGGGCTGTGCGTCCAGCAGCTCCGGGCGCCTGCTCGCCGAGCGCCTGACGCACTGGCCGACACGTGGGCCTCGCGCACCGAGGGCTCGGCAAAGCGGCTCCGGTACGCCTCCAGCGAGGTGCTGGCCTGGAACCGGGGCGAGGTGAGAGACCACGCCCGGTCGACGTCGCCCCGCTGCAGCGCCTGGAGGTAGGCCTCGGTGGAGGAGGGTCCGGAGGCCGGCGTGGCGCAGGCGCAGGCGAGCGCTGCCAGCGCGCCGAGCCTGGACCGCCTCCGGCCGTCAGGCACGCGGAGCAACGCTGACCTCCCCACCCTCGCCGAGCGTCACCGAGACCGGCAGGAACTGCTCCACCAGTCCCGCGCGGTCACGCGGAGATGGGGAGTCATCCGGGCGGCGGTGAACCGGGTGAGGCGGGGCTGGACTCGCCCAGCCGCCCGGCGGCAAGCAGCGCCGCGGGGAGGAGGATCTGATCAGCCAGGTGGTCGTCCAGGGCCCCCGGGGACTCCATGAAGTCCGCCAGGGCGTGCGCGGCACGGGTCCCGACGTCCTCCGGCGTTCCGTTGCGCTCCCCACCGCGGCGAAGGCGGCGAAGGTGTTCTCGAACTGGGCCCGGATGAAGAGCAGCGTCCCGGGGTCCGCCCACCGGCACTGGAAGACTTTCGGCGTGGCAGTAGATGCCCCGCTCTCGGAGCGCGGCCACCGCCGAGCGGGGCCTGCCGGGAGGCGACGTCGAGCGGCAACGCCTCCCACCAGGCTGCGCACCTCGACGTCCTGCAGCGTGCCCCGGGCCGGTACCTCCACCCGGAGCGGCGGCTGTCCGGGCGGCTCGACCACGCCGCGGAATTCCCCACCCCTTCGGGCCAAAACCCGCCCGCTGCAGCGGAGGCGTGGCGCGCAGGCCGTACGCCCGAGCGGAGCGGGAGCCACACCCAGGCGAGGTGGTGGTAGGTCGGACCCCTTCGGGGCATGCGGGTGAGCCCCACCAGCCGCAGCTCGCCGCCGCCCGCGAGGGCCAGCGGATAGAAGAGGAACTGGAACACCAGGCACGCCGGTCCCGAGGCGCCGAGCTCGAGCAGGTGCGTGCCCGCCGTCACCGGCGCGGGCTGGAACCCGAACTCCTGCGCGCCGGCTGCGGCCCTGCTCGCGGTGCCGCCGAGGGCTTCCGCGGCGCGCACCATCGCCAGATGTCGCGGCCGGAGGCCCGGCGCGGGACAGGCGGAGCAGGAGCGCTCGACGTGGAACGGCGTCTGCGTGACCATCGAGAGGGCCAGCGCGCGCGAAGCGACTGGCCGCCGGCGGAACCGTCGACCGCGATGGAGTCGTGTCCGGGCAAGGAAGGGAAATCCGGGCGATGCTACCAGAGCCGCTCCACGCCGGTGACGCCGGCATCGGTCGACTGCGCCCGGGCTCACTTCTTCTTTGGATCCACCGGAACCTCGGTGGGGGCGGTGGCGTCGGGCGGGGGCGCCGGCGGCTTGGGAGCCTTCTTCTTGGCGTTCGGGTCGACCGGGGACTCGGTGGGGGCGGTGGCGTCGGGCGGGGTGCCGCCGGCTTCGGCTTGGAGCCCAGGACCTCCAGTGGGGCCCTGACGTCGGTCGGGGCTGGAGGTCCAGCGGTGCGCCGCTGGTGTTGAGCTGCTGGGCCAGCGCGATCGCCGCCCCATCGAGCACCAGGGCCATCTGCTCCCGGAACGGCTGGGGTCGTCCACCAGGGCCGCGCGGATCGAGCGGGGCGAGATTCGGCGTCGGCCGACGTCCGGGTGAAGCCGCTGCGCCAGATCTCCCACCGTCGGAGAGCCGGAACATCCGACCGGTCCCCGGACCCAGCTCTGGGGAACGCCCTTCTCCGAGCGCAGGCCGTAGCCGTCGATGAGGAACTCCACCACCGCGTCCGCCCCCAGCGGCTTGAGCTTGGCGTAGTCGGGGGCGTGGCAGTCACGTCCTGCACCAGGAAGGTCTCCAGCACGCCGGCCACCTGGGCCGGAGGGACGGCCTGCGACCACGGCTTCTCGCGCTGGAGGCTGGACTGCACCCGGATGCGCAGGCGCTCACCGACCTCGAAGCGAGTGACGCTGCCGGCCAGCTTCTCTTGAAGTCTGCTGGTCCGCGGCCTCCGGGGTGAGTGGCCTTCAGCGCGCCGGCGCGCGCCGGGTCCGCGCGGTACACGTTGACCTGAGGTCCGGCGTCGTCGGTGAGGCGCGAGACCAGCGCCGGCCGGCGGATCTGCTCGAGGTCGCTGGCCTGGAGCGAGCTGTGCGCGCAGCCGAGCCGAGGGTGACCAGCAAAGTGGAAGCGAGGCGGAAGTTCACGGGGGTCTCCATCGAACGAAGGGTCGACTCACACCACCAGCATGGGCTCGTCGCCCGGAGCAAAGGGGAGCCGGGCGTTGATCTCCGCCCGGGCGTCGCGGAGCGCGTGCAGATGCTGCCGCACCGCAGGGAAGCGCTCCAGGACCTCGGTCAGGTCGGAGATCGGGAGTCGCAGGAGAGAGGTGCGGCGGAGCGCCCGCACCGTGGCGTTGGCGCCGACCGCGTCGAGCAATGACATCTCCCCGAAGACGTCGCCCGTCCCGAGGCGGCTCACCTCGGCCCTCCTCGCGGAGGATCTCCACCTCGCCGGCGAGGATGACGTAGAGGCCGTCGCCCGCCACCCCTCGTTGAGGATGCTCTCCCGGGCAAGGCGTCGCGGGCGCGGAACCGGGTGGCCAGCTCACGCGCGCTCGTTGCGATCCAGGGACGGAAGAGCGGCGAGGTGGCGAGGAGGTTGGCGAGGAGCCGCTGCCGGCAGAAGGTCTTCAGCGCCGAGGCGACCTCGGGGTGCCGCCGGGCGAGCGCGAGCAGCACCTTGCCGGGGATCTCCAGCACCTGGGTGTCGTCGGCCAGCGCGTCGACCGAGGCGATCCGCGGGCCGCCGGCGAGGAGCGCCACCTCGCCGAAGAACTCTCCCGCCTCCAGCGCCGCCAGCGGACGGGCCACCTCGTCCTCCTCACGGAGCACGGTGACCCGGCCCTCGCAGATGACGAAGAAGCTCGTCCCTGGGTCCCCCTGCTGGACGATGCGCTCGCCACCGCGGAAGCGCCGCAGCGGACGAGCGCTCCAGCAGCTCCACGAATGCCTCGGGGGCGAGATCGGAGAAGAGCGGCGCGCGGGGCACGCCCGGGCGGCGGGAGCGACGAAGGGAGTCTGGGTGGAGGTGGCGACGTCCGGTGCCGGGTGCTCGGCCACCTCCTCCAGCGCGGTGGAGCAGCGGGGTGTCCGCCGGGAGCTCCCTCCTCGGGCCCGGCCAGCGACCCGACCGGACCCGCGGCCTCGTCGGCCCCGGTGTCCTCCTCACGGGCCGGCGGCGAAGCCCCTCCCCTTCGTCGGCGAAGAGGTCGACGTAGGGCGGGTTCCCCGGGCTGTCGGGCGTGGCCACCTCCGAGGGCGCGCCGAGCTCGGCGGGGCGCTGCCCTCGGCCAGCAGCACCGACTCGACCCCAGGACGGGCATGCCGGCATCCTCGAGGCTCAGCTCCAGGAAGCGGGGCCCGGCCGCCGGCTGGGGCGTGGGGAGCGTCGGCGCATCGAGCTCGAGGGGACCGGACGGCTCCGGCGGCGGGGGTTCCTCGGCAGCGGAGGTTTGCCGCTCGGCCTCGCCGCTCAGCACGTCCTCCAGCGTTTGCTCGGTGGGGTCGGGCTCGAGGACGTATTCGGTGACCACCATCTCCACCAGCTCCGTCGAGACTGGCGCGGGGATAAGAGCTGGCCCGCCGGGCTCCGCGCCGTGGGCGAGGATCGCCGGGGATTCGGAGGCCAGCGGCTCGGGCGCCTGGGGCGTGGCCGGAGGTGCGCCGTCCTTCGGCACGGGGGTGGCGTCGGGTGGCGGGGCCGGAGCGGGCGCCGCGGTGACGGCGGGATGGGCGCCGCTCAGCATCGCCCGCAGCGTCTGGCCGCCCGCGGCGCGCCGCGCATAGAGGTCGGCCAGGATGCGCTGCATCTGTCTGTGTTTCGGGTCCAGCTCCAGCACCAGCTTGCTGGCGGCGATGGCGCGGGCGAGGAACCCGTCCTCGGCAAAGCCCTGGGCCGCGGCGAGGTAGGCATCGATGGCGCGGGGCGTGTCACCGGCGCTGCCCAGGCGTCGCCCATCCGGAGGTGCGACTGCCGATCGCGCAGAGCGCTGGCGCAGTAGGCGGCATACAGCGAGCCCGCCCGGGCAAACTGTCCCGCGGCCAGCGCAGCGCTGGCATCGGCTTTGAGCCGCGCTGGGTCCATCCGTGCGCGCCCGTTCTACTCCACGACGACCACGGTCCGGGAACGTTGCTCAGCGCCGGCGCGGTCCACTGCCACGCCCTCTCCACCTGCACCCCCACCCCGTGGCCCGGGCCGCCCTCCACCCGACCTGGATGTCGGGCGACCCCGTGGGGGACGTCTTTCCGGACCCCCGGAGCGTCCGCCGGCGGAACGTGGTCGCTCGCCCGCGTGGGCCCGGGGATGCGGCCCCGGCGGCGGTCCCCCCTCCGCGGGGAATCCCGAAGCGCCCCGTCTTCGGGCGCGCCTCCGAACGGACGGGCACCCGGGCGGGCTCCGAACCGCTGCGGCCGCGGCGATCCGGCCTCCGGCGCGCCGGTGGGTGCTCCCGGTCGTGGAGACCGCGTCGACGCCGGGCCACGTCCGCCACGACCGGCATCGCCGTCTCGAAGCGGCGTCCTGCTCCGCGCCGGTCAGCTCCCTGCGGACGGTCTCCGGATTCCTTCCAGGCAGCGGGACCTGGACGCCGTGCAGGGCCTTCTCCCTTCCACCGCGGCCCGGCCTCCGCGGCGAGATTGCCCATCGGCTTCCCACCGACGCTCTCCGGCCTTCCGCGCCCAGGAGCGCCGCTCGGCCCTCCGCCCCACCGTCCGGGGCGCGCACCGGACTGACTGCGGGGCGGGCCGTCGCCCGATCGGCCTTCCTGTCCGAACCGTCCGCCTCCGGAAAGAGGCGCTCTCCGCGACCCGGAGAGGCTCGAGGCCTGGCGCCGCCCGGACGCTCGGCCCTCGCCGGTCGGCCTTCTTGCCTGAACCGTCCGCCTCCGAAAGAGCGCTCTCCGCGACCCGGAGCCGCTCGGCGGGCGGTGCTGCGCGGACGCTCGTCGCCTGCTCGGCCTTCCTGTCCGAACGTCCGCCTCCGAAAGAGCGCCCGCCCCCGACCCGGAGCCGCTCGGCGGGTGGCGCTGCCCAGGCGCTCGGCCCGCGCCGGCCGGCCTTCCTGTCCGAACCGTCCGCCTCCGAAAGAGCGCCCGCCCCGACCCGGAGCCGCTCGACGGGTGGTGCTGCCGGGGCGCTCATCGCCCGCTCGGCGTTCCTGCCCGAACCGTCCGCCTCACGCCCGAGCGCTCGCCGCGACCCGGAGGAGCTCCGCGCCTAGCGTTGCCCGGGCGCTCGGCCCTCGCCGGCCGGCCACTCGCGCCCTCCCTCGACGAAGGGAGGGGCGAAGCTCAGTCGGCGATCCTTCGGTCTGAGGCCTGCGCTGCCCGCGCCTGGCTGCCCGCGCCGCGGCGGTCCTGGGGTCCATCGGGATTGCCTCGCCGCGCGAGTCGGATGACGCCGGGACTCGGGCTCAGAGTCCGACGCTGCATCGTCATCGTCGCCGCTGCGGCCGTGTCGGCGCCGGTGGCAGGAAGAGTTCGACCGGAACGGCAGCGGCTCCCCGGCGGCGATGGCCTCCACCCGCCGGACCCTCCTCCGCGGTCAGCGGCCGCACCGCCCGGGCGCCAGCCCGGACACCGAAACCCCTCGCCTGCGCGGGGCGGAACAGCCGGAGCACCGGGTGCCCCCACCGCGGCGCAGAGCGCGCTTCACCAGATGGGGCGGCCCTCCCCCACCTCTGGACCTCGAGCCAGGGTGTTGCGCTCCCCGGCACCGAAGCGGGCGGCCCGGAGCGCCCGTGCCGGAACCGTCCTCGAGGCGCACGCCCTCGAGCAGCCGCTGCAGCGTCTCGTCGGTGGGGCGCCCTTCACCTTGACCAGGTAGGTCCGGGAACCTCGAAGCTGGGATGGAGGAGCCGGTGAGCCGGAGCCGCCGTCGTTGGTGAACAGCAGCGCTCCCTCGGCATCCCAGTCCAGCCGCCCCACGGGAAGACCCGCCCCTCGACGTCGGCGAGGAGGCTGGCCACCGTCGGTCGATCCCTCGGGGTCGGACGAGCGTCGTCACCACCCCGGTCGGCTTGTGCAGCGAGGTACCAGGAGGTGCGCTCCGGCGGGCTGACCAGCGTCCCGTCGACGGTGACCAGATCGCCGGGCTCCACCTTCGTCCCCAGGGTGGTGACGGTCTGGTTGTTCACCGCCAGCCCGCCCGGCGGTGATCAGCCCCTCGGCATGGCGCCGCGAGGCGAGCGCCGGCCCGGGCGAGGAACTTCTGCAGCCGCTCGCTCACCGCTGTGGGTCCTCTCCGTCCGGCCGGGGAGGCGTGGTGCTGGCGAGCGAGGCGGGCCGCGGCGCGGGTGCGGGTCTCGGCCTCCTCCATCGCCGCGCCTCCAGGGCTTCCATCGCCTCCTCGGCGCCGGGCGCGGCCTGGTCCAGCGTCCGCTCGAAGGGTGGGTCGGAGAGCTCCTCCACCATCCCTCGGCATTCGCCGGTCCGGCGTGGTCGACCAGCGTCGCGGTGCTCCTCGGAGAGCTCCTGGAACTCGCGCAGCGTCGGCGGAGCCGGAGAGGTCCACGAGGGCGAAGAACTCCAGGAACTCCCGCGTCGTCCCGTAGAGGAGCGGTCGGCCCACCTCCTCCTTCTCTGCCGAGGATCTTGAGGAGCCTCCGCTCCAGCAGCGCCTTGAGCACCGCGCCCGGAGTCGACCCGCGCACGTCCTCGACCTCCGGGCGCGTCACCGGCTGCCGGTAAGCCACGATGGCCAGGGTCTCCAGGGCCGCCCGGGTGAGCCGGTGCGGGCGTAGCCGGAGTGAGCCGCCGCACGTAGTCGCTGCTGTCGGGATGGGTGCGGAGCTGCCAGCCGCCGGCCACCTCCACCAGGAGCGTCCCACCCGCTATGCCTCCTCGCGTTCGCGCGCCCAGCTCCCCCAGCGCCTCGAGGAGCCGGGGGTGCTCGAGGCCGGTCGCCTCCTGCAGCTGATCGAGGGTGAGCGGCTTGTCGGTGACGAAGAGCAGGCTCTCCACCAGCGCCTTCGCACCCGAGCGGGGGCATCCGGCGGCTGCGCTGCACCAGCCGCGTCGAAGCGGCTCGAGCTCCGCCGGGCGCTCGTCGATGTCCGCCGCCTCCCACGTCCTCCAGCTCGGCGGTCGCCGGATGGGGGTAAGGCAGCTCCTCGCCGGATGGACGCTCCCTCCGGGTCCGGGCTCGGTGCGGTTCTCAGGCGTCTTCACGTGGATCGACCTCCGGGGTGGGCCCCTCCGAGGCGGACGGGACGGCGGAGACCAGATCTCCGGCACGCCCTCAGGCTGCTGGATCCGCACCAGCTTCAGCCGCACCATCTCCAGCAGGGCGAGGAAGGTGACCACCACTGGCGCCGCGGCTGCGCTGGCCCTGGAAGAAGCTGGAGGAAGGTCATCGGTCTCGCCGGACCCCAGGCGGGCGGTGATGCCCTGCATCGCCGCGGAGAGGTCAGCTGATCGCGCACCACCTCGTGGTCCGACCCGCGGCTCCAGCGCGCGCAGCACGCGGTCCAGCGCCTCGATCAGCCTGCAGACCGGGACCTCCGCCAGCGGCGCCGGCTCCCGTTCCCGGGGCGCGGGCGAGGAGACCCGCCGGGCGAACACCTCGCGTCCAGGAGGTCGCGTCTCGGAGAGCTCGCGCGCTGCCTCCTCGGTACTTCTGGTACTCTGAGGAGCCGGCGGACCAGCTCGGCCCGCGGGTCGCCCTGCTCCTCGCCGGCCTCCAGCCCGTCGGCGGCAGGCTCCACCGGGCAGCAACAGCCGGCTCTTGATGTCAGGCGAGGGTCGCCGCCATCACCAGGAACTCGCCGGCGACGTCGAGGTCCAGGGCGGCAATCTGCGCCAGCGACTGGTTGTACTTCTCGGCGATCAGGGCGATGGGGATGTCGAAGACGTCGATCCGGTGCTCGCGGATCAGGTGGAGCAGGAGGTCCAGCGGCCCCTCGAAGCTGGGCAGCTGGACGCGGAAGGCCTCGCGTCACCCCGGGCAGCGCTCCCGCGTGAGGCTGGCTCTGGGTCGAGGCGGGGATCGGACGGGTTGGCACGGGCGCGGGCCCAGGCCCTAGCGGTCCCGTCGCGCGGAGGGTCAGCGCTCGATGCCCACCGCCGCCCGGACCCTGCCGATGACCGGCGCGGCCACCGCCCGTGCCCGCTCCGCGCCGGCGCGAGGATCCGTCCACCTCCGCCGGGTCCTGCTCAGCGCCCCGGTAGCGCTCCGCGCCCCGTCGAAGGGTGGCGTGGTACGCCGCGAGCAGCACCTCCTTGAACTCTCCGTAACCCATTGCCCCCCGCGCGCCAGTCGCGGTCCGCCTCGGCGAACTCGCCGGGGGGCAGCATCACCTGAGGAGCTCGGTACAGCGGGGCATCGAGCGGCTTCGGGGCCTCCACCGGCGTGCTGTCGGTCTTGATGCCCATGATCCGCTTCTTGATCTCCGCGTCGTCGGCCGAAGAGGTCGATGGTGTTGGCGTACGACTTCGACATCTTCTGCCCGTCGATGCCGGGGATCACCGCGGTGGACTCCTGCACCAGCGCCTCGGGGAGCGGAGGATGCCCGGGCGGCCGGACGCCTTTCCGGTGGGATCGGCATGGGGTCGTACCCTGGGACGTACTGGACGTTGAACTTGGTCGGCCCAGTCGCGCGCGAACTCGATGTGCTGGACCTGGTCCTGCCCACCGGGACCACGTCCGAGCCGTAGAGAAGGATGTCGGCCGCCATCAGCACCGGATACGCAAAGAGGCCGAAGTCGGCCGGGATGCCGCGGGCGACCTTGTCCTTGTAGCTGTGGGCGCGGTCGAGGTTGGAGAGCGGCACCACCGTGCCGAGGATCCAGTAGAGCTCGGAGATCTCCGGGATGTCGCTCTGCCGGAAGAGGATCGCCCGGGCGGGATCCAGCCCCAGGGCGAGGAAGGCCATCGCCGTCTCGCGGGTCAGCGTCCGCGCCGCCTCGGGGTCCCGCACGGTGGTGAGCGCGTGGAGGTTGGCGATGAAGTACAGGGCCTCGCCCTGGTCCTGCATGGCGACGAACTGGCGGATCGCGCCGTAGTAGTTGCCGAGGTGCTGCTTCCCGAGCTCTGGATGCCGGAGAGGATGCGCATGGTTGCGGGCGGCGCACCTTAACGCCGAAACCACCCGGTTCCACCCGGCCCTCGCTTGCCGCGATCATCCGGTCGATCCAGGTGGTCTCGGCGTTACCGCTCACCGTTCGCGCGGCTGCGCGGATGGGCTCGGTCATACACCGCGCGGAGCCGCCGGCCGTCGAGGTGGGTGTAGATCTGCAGTCGTGGCCAGGTCGGCGTGGCCGGAGCATCGCCTGCACCGAGCGGAGGTCCGCCCCACGCTCGACCAGGTGGGTGGCGAAACGAGTGCCAGGCAGCTTGTGGGGGCTGAGCGGTTTGCGGATGCCAGCGGCCAGCGCGTGGCGGCGGAGGAGCTTCACACCCCGCCGGGTGAGCGCCCTGCCCCGCGGGCCGACGAACAGCGCCGCGGAGGCTCCGCCCCTTGAGCAGCGCGGCGCGCCCACCGCCCAAGCCAGGCCTGGCAAGCCTCGACGGCCCGGCGCCCGAGCGGGACCAGGCGCGCCCTTGTTCCCCTTCCCTCGGGCGACCAGGTAGCCGGCGTCGAGGCGGATGGAGTTGATGGTGAGCGAGACCAGCTCGCTGACCCTGAGCCCGGTGGCGTAGAGCACCTCGAGCATCGCCCGGTCGCGCAGCCCGGCGGCGGTGGTCTCGTGGGGCGCTGCGAGCAGCGCCTCCACCTCGTCCAGGCCGAGGAAGACCGGGGCAGTCGCTTCCTGCCGGGGCGTCTCCACCTGCTCGGTGGGGTCGGCCGCCGCGTGTGCCGCTCCGCCTTCGAGGAAGCGGTGGAACATCCGCACCGCCGCCAGGTGCCGGGCCTGGCTCCGCGACGACAGGCCGCGCGGCCCCGAGCGAGCCGAGGTGGGGCGCGACGTGCTCCGGCCGGATGGCCGTGCAGCGTCCGGACCCGAACCGGCTTCGCAGCCCGCGGAGGTACTCGACGAGGTCCCGGGCGTACGCCTCCACCGTCCCGCGGCGACAGCCCCCGCTCGGCGCGAAGGTAGGCCACGAAGGCATCGAGGAACGGCTCGAGCGCGGTACGGCGCGGATGCTCCACGAGGGTCACCGTAGCGTCGGCCGGCATCGGACCACGAATTTCCGGTCGAGGCGCTACAGCCCGCTGAGCACGCCCGGCCCCGGCCCGCGGAGCACCTCCAGGCGGTCGTCCGATCAGCGAGACCAGCGGTGCTCGGCTCTCCCAGAGCGGAGGCCGGCGTCCAGCACCTGGATCCAGGGCGTGTGTCCGAAGGCGTCCCGCACCGACCGCGCGCGATCGGGTGATACGCCGCCCCTGTCGGGTCGGTGGCGGTGGTGGTCACCAGCGCGGCCGCCGAGGTCCAGCCCGACCAGCGCCCGCGCCACCGGCGCGTCCGGGATCCGCAAGCCCGACCTCCGCCGACGGTGCAGCAAGAGCTCCGGCACCAGCCGGGTCGGCGGGGAGGATGAAGGTGAAGGCCCGGGCGCGAGCTGACGCAGGATCCGGTAGGCGAAGTTGCTCACCTGGGCGTAGCGGGCGAGATCGAGAGATCCGCCACCAGCAGCGAGAACGGCTTCTTCGGGTCGCTGCTGCTTCAGCTGCCGCCAGCCGCTCCACGGCGCGGCGCTGGTGCGCGTCACAGCCGAGTGCGTAGGTGGTGTCGCTGGGATACGCCAGGAGGCGCGCCATCTCGGCAGCGCCTCGCACTGCGCGGTCCACGGTCCTCGGCTGCGGGTGATGCCCGTCGACCGGAGACCAGGGGGCGTCTCATGGGTCGGCTTCGACCGAGCGTGGCCGGCCGACCCAGGATCGATCAACCCTTGAAGGCGTCCTCGGGGCGTGGCCGCGGCGGCGGCCGCTGCCGGCTGGGCCGCCGCGGCGGGCTGGCCCGCTTTCCTTCCTCGATCAGCTGCTTGACCTTCTGGCCGCCCTTCGCGGCCGATCTCCTCGTAGAAGCTCGGGCCGCGGGTGGCCTTGACCCGATCGCCGCTCCTTCTTCCCGATCTCCTCGTAGAACTTGGCGCCGCGCTCCGCCTTGACCGTCTCGCCGCCCTTGCGGCCGATCTCCTCGTAGAAGGCCCGGCCGCGCTCGGCCTTCACCGTCGCGCCGCCCTTGCGGCCGATCGTCTCGTAGAACTCTCCGACCGCGCTCGTTCCGGACGGTCTCGCCGCCCTTCCGGCCGGCCTCCGCCACCGTCATGCTGCCCTTGTTGTCCTTGTCCATCGCTATGTCTCCAAGTCTCCCCTTCACAACCCGCTCCAACCAACCCCCTCTGCTCCATTCCTTACACGGCCAAGGTGCGACAGCGCGCGGCGAATGCAAGCAAGTCCCGTGCGCAGTCAGGCAGGCGACCGCTGATAGACGGAACTGGCCAGGAAATGATGTCAGTCGAAAAGTGCCTGAGCGTCGGACACTTGACCGCATGAGCTGCCCCGGAGTCCGCCACCCCGGTCTGTCCTGGGAGCAACCCACCGCGCGCCGGATTCATTCCCGCCCCAGGGAGCACCGGGCCTAGGCGGCCCCTCGGATGTGCCTTGCTCGCCTGGCCGCTCAGCTCGACGGGAGGCGGGCCGCGGCACTGCGGCCTCGAGTGCGTCGCGGAGCGCATCGACCTCGGCCGCTTCGGTGAGCTTCTCGCCGTGGCGGGTGACGTAGAACGGAGTCGATGGCCCGGTTGGCCTCGGTGGCCACCTTGGCGACGGCGATCTCCAGCGACGCCGCGGCGAGCGCGCGGGCGAGGTCGTGGAGCAGCCCCAGGCGATCCTCCCCGCACGTCCACCACGGTGAAGCGCTGGGAGGCGCGGTTGTCGCACGCTCACCCGCGTGGCCACCGGGGGCAAGGCGCGGCCGAGGCCGGGCTCGCCGCCTCCTGCGCCAGCAGCGCCGCCACGTCCAGCCGCCCGGTCGGCCGCCGCCTGGAGGTCGGCCCGGGCCCGGCGCCAGCGGGTCCGCTCCACCGGGCGGCCGGCGCGTCCCCGGACCTCGAAGACGTCCAGGGCGTAGCCATCCGGTGGTGGAGGCGATGCGCGCGGTGAGGATGTCCAGGCCATGCGCGGAGAGCACCCCGCTCCAGGTGGCGAGGCCGGGCGCATCGCGGGCGGCGAGGTGCACCTCGGCGTGGGCGCCCTCGGTGTGGTGGAGCTAGCGCGGCCATCGGGGCGCGGCCGGGCGCGCCGAGCAGCACCGCGTGCCGCACCGCCTGCGACGGCGGGGTGGAGTCGAAGTACCGGTCGGGCAAGGTGGCCAGGAGCCGCTCCGCCTCGTCGGCCTCCGAACCGCCGGCGCCACGCCTCGCCGAAGCGCTCCCGCGCCCCATCCTCGGCGCCGCCCTGACCGCTCGAGCACCGCGTGGGTCTTTCGGTACAGCTCCTCCACCAGGCCCGGCCCGCCAGGCGTTCCACATCCCCGGGGCGACCGAGGAGATGTCGGCCCAGGTGAGGGGATCAGGGCATCGAGCTTCTGCACGTCGCCGCAGGTCTGGGCGAACCAGGCGATGAGCTCCGGGATCCGACAGGTCCCGCCGCTGCGCGGTGTGGCTGAGGGTCAGGTGGTGCAGGACCAGGAACTCCGCCACCTCGCGCTGCCGGGGCGACGAGACCGAGCCGCTGCCAAGGACCATCCATCAGCTCGCGCCCGCGGACCGGAGTGGTCGCCGCCCATCCCCTTCCCTGCGTCGTGGAGCAGCATCCCCAGGTAGAGCGGGAGCGGGTCCGCGAGGTCGGCCATGCGCCGCCCCAGCGCCGGCTCGACGTCGACCAGGTCGCCGGCCCGGAGCGCGTAGAGGCGCCGCAGCGCGCGCAGCGTGTGAACGTCGACGGTGTACACGTGGTACAGGTCGCTCTGGTGGTGGGCGGTGATGCGGCCGAACTCCGGCACCAGCGCCCCCAGCACCCCGAGGGCGTGCATCTCGTCCGAGCACCGCGCCCCGGGCCCGCCGGTGAGGTGAAGAGCGCCTTGAGCGCCTCCACCACCTCCGGGCGTTCCGCGGGACTCGGCGACGCCGGGGAGCGCCTCCACCACCCGTTCCCGCGCCCAGCTGTAGAGCGGCAGACCCGTGCTCGGCGGAGAGCTGGAACAGCCGGCACCACCTCCGCCGGAGTCCTCCTGGAAGAGCACCGAGTTCTCGGTGGTGAGCCGGCCATGGAAGGTCTTGAAGTGACCGAAGCGCCGCTCGGGCCCGGGCGCGGGCGCGCGGCGCGGCCTCGCTCCTCCTCGGTCGGGCGAGGATGGCGTCGCTTCACCCGGCGCAGCGTGGCCGCGGCGACGTAGACGTGGCGCATGAAGCGCTCCACCGGTGCGCCCTCGGGGCCCGCGGCGTAGCCGAAGTCGCCAGGCCAGGCTGGCCTGGAGCTCGAAGGTGAGGCCGGTCCTCCTTCGTCCGGTGGCGAGGTGCGCGGCGTGCCGGATGCGGAGGAGGAAGTCGCGGGCCGCCGCGCGCCTGGGCCACGTCCCCGGGGGCGGCAGGAGCGCTGCCTCGAGGAGCGCTCCCAGCGTCCGGGCCCGGAAGCGCACCTGGGCGAGCCAGCAGCGCGGTCTCGAGGTCGCGCAGTCCCCCTGGCCCTGCTTGGGGTTGGGCTCGAGGAGGAACACCGTGTCGCCGAAGCGCTCCCGCCGGCTCCGGAGCTCGTCGACCTTGGCCTGGAGGTAGCCCTCGACGCCCCGGGTGCGCTGCTCCTCGATCAGTCCCCGCTCCGCGCGGTGCCAGAGCGACGGGTCCCCGGCGACGTGCCGGGCGTCGAGCAGCGCCGTCCGGAAGGCCGAGGTCGGTCCGCGCCGCCTCCTCCGACTCGGCGAGCGTTCGCACGCTCCAGCCGAGATGCACCCGCACGTCCCAGAGCAGGGTGGTGAAGGTTCGGGCGAACCCCGGAGGTCTCCCTTCCCGTCGTGGAGGAGGAGCAGGTCCCAGTCCGAGCCGGGGCTCATCTCCCGGCGCCCCGAGCCTCCGAGCGCGAGCAGCGCCGACGCGCTTGAGCCCGTGCTCGCGGGCGAGCGCGGCCCAGAGGGCGTCGACGGTGAGGTCCGCCGCTGCGGTCACCAGCCGCGCGGTGGAGAGCCCGCGCTCCCCGGCAGCATGGAAGCTCGGGATGCGCTCGGTGGCGGCCCGGCGGTGGGAGCCAGACGCTGGGCGAGCGTGCCCTCGGTGGGAAACGGAGGAGCGATGACCGGAGCTCGGCGCTGCAGACGCGGGGGAACGGCGGGGAACGCTGGCAGGTCGGCGGACACGCGGGGGCGTCGGCGGAGGGCCCCGGGCGAGTCGGAGCTGCCGCGACGCGCCTTCAGTTCACCTTCGCCAGCCGCTCGCGGTTGCCGAGGAAGTCCTGCACCCCGGCGGCGATGCGCCCGGGCCACCGTCGTCCTGGTAGTCCGGCGGTGGAGAGGCGCTTCTCCTCCTCCGGGTTGGAGAGGAAGCCGGTCTCCACCAGGATCGCCGGCATCTTCGTCCCGAGGAGCACGTAGAAGAGCGCCTCCTTGGTGCCCAGGTCGCGGATCTTCCGGTCGCCTGTGGCCAGCCGGCTGATCAGCCCGGCCTGCACCCGGCTCGCCAGCCGGACCGACTCCTCGGTGTTGGCGCGGGTGGCCAGGTCGGCGAGGAGGAACTGGAGATCCGAGAGGCCCTTCTCCGAGGTGGCGTTCTCCGCGCGCGGCGAGGCGGATGGCGTAGCGGTCGGAGGCGAGGTTCAGGGTGTACGTCTCGATGCCCCGGATGGACTTCTGGGGCAGCGAGTTGCAGTGCACGGAGATGAAGAGGTCGGCCCGGGCGATGTTGGCGATTCGCGTCCGGTCCTCGAGCCGCACGAAGCGGTCGCCCTCGCGGGTGAGCGTCACCTCCAGGCCCTGCTCGGTGAGGATGGCCCGGAGCTTCCTGGAAGACGCCGAGGGCGACGTCCTTCTCCTTCGGTGCCGTCCGTTCCGACCGGTGCCGGTGTCGTGGCCCGCCGTGGCCGGGATCGATGACCACCCGGCGGACCTGAGGCCCGAGCTGCTCGGCCGGGGTGACCTCCCCGGCGCGGTGCTTGCCCATCGCCCGGAGCCGGTCGCGCACCTCGCCGCGGGGGCGAGCTGCCAGCGAGTCGGACCGGCGTCGGGAACGCCCGGCCCGCAGCACCGGGACTCCGGCAGGCGGCGTCTCCGGCTGGGCCCGGCCACGCGCGGCGGCGCCGCGTCGGCATCGGAGGCGTCTCGCTGCCGCTCGGAGGCCGACGGCGTCGAGGTCCACGGCCGCGTCGGCCGACCGACGGAGCGGCGGTGGCGCTCGCCGACCGATCCGCCGCGTGGCCTCGCCTGAGCCAGGTGGGCGTCTCGGCCGGGCGGCGGAGCCGCGCTTGGCGTGCGCGCTGGACGACGGGGCGTTCGGGCTGTCGGCGGCCGCGTTCGGGCACGGCGGAGGCCGGCCTCGACCTCGGCGCGCCGGGTGGGCGTCTTCGGGGCCTCGGCGCGGACCGAGGCCAGCGAGCGCCTGGAGCTTCGCCCGCTGGTCTCCCTTCGGGCAGCTGGAGCCCTGCGCAGCACGCGCCGCGCCGGCGTTCGGGCTGGTTCAGCCGGTCGAGGTAGGCGTGGGCCAGCGCCAGCGCCGCGTCATCGGCCAGGCGATGCTTCGATAGCTGTCGAGGAGGAGCTTGTAGTCGTCCACCGACGCGGTGGTGTCCCTCGCTCACGCCGCTGATCCGGCTGAGGTCCCCGAGCATCTGCGCGGCGGTGAAGAGCGCATCCGGGGCGCGGGGATTCTTCGGGTAGCTCTTCGCCACCGCCTCGAAGCGGCGGGCGACGGTGAGCCAGCTGTCGCGCGAGCTTTCCGCGCTCCGGGGTCTGCCTTGAGGGCGTAGTAGCTCGAGCGGCGGCCTGGTGAGGCTGACCTCGGCCGGATCGCGCGGCGCCGCCCCAGCGCACGTGGGCGTGGAGCAACCCCGCAGGAAGAGGACCGGCGACAGGTAGGTTTCACGACTACAGCGATGTGAACCCGGGCCTCCGGGCCCCGCAACTTTTCAGCCCGTGCCTTCAGCTCGCCCTTCCAGCGTGCGAGCAGCTGGAGCGCCTCGAGCGGCGTCGTCTCCTCCACGCTGAGGCCCCGCAGCGCCGCCGAGCACCTCTGCTCTCCGCCGACGGGCCCGTCGGGGGTGACGTCCTCGGGGAGGAGCACCGGCGCGCCGCCATCCTCCAGCCGGAGCGGGAGCTGGTCGGTGTCGGCGCGCAGCGTCGCCCGGCCGCGGCGCTCCATCCGGTCTCCAGCCGCCGCAGCACCTCCCGGGCGCGGCGCAGCACCGTTCCCGGCAGTCCGCGCCAGCCGCGCGACCTCCAGCCCGTAGCTCTTGCTCGCTCCGCCCTCCACCAGCCGTGCGGAGGAACACCACCTTGCCCCGCGTCTCCAGCACTGCCGTCGAGGCGTTCTGGACCCGCGGATGGGTGCGGGCCAGCTCGATCAGCTCGTGGTAGTGCGTGGCGAAGAGCGTCCGGGCTCCCACGACGTCGTGGAGGTGCTCGGCCACCGCCCAGGCGATGGACAGACCGTCGAAGGTGGAGGTGCCCCGGCCGATCTCGTCCAGCACCACCAGGCTGCGCGCGGTGGCGTGGTGGAGGATGGCAGCCGTCTCGGCCATCTCGACCATGAAGGTGGGACTGACCGCGGGCGAGGTCGTCGGAGGCGCCCACCCGGGTGAAGATGCGGTCCACCCGGCCGATGCGGGCCCGGGCCGCGGGGACGAAGGAGCCGGCCTGGGCGAGGAGCACCACCAGCGCTGCCTGGCGCAAGAGCGTGCTCTTGCCGGCCATGTATCGGGCCCGGTGAGGACCACCAGCTGGCAGTGCTGATGGTCGAGCCGCGAGGTCGTTGGGGACGAAGGGCTCGGCCGAGACGCGCCGCTCGACCACCGGGTGGCGCGACTGCACCAGCTCCAGCACGTCCGAGTCGTCCACCACCGGGCGGCAGTAAGCCGTGCTCGGCCGCCACCCGGGCGAAGGAGAGCAGCGCGTCGGCCGAGGCCAGGGCATCGGCCGCCTGGCGCAGGCACTGCGCCCGGGCCAGCACCGCCTCCGCGCAGCTCCTCGAAGAGCGTCCGCTCCAGCGCGATGCGCTTCTCGTCCGGCCCCGAGCACCCGCCTTCCCCAGGCCTTGAGCTCGGGGTGACGAAGCGCTCGCGCGCCGACCGTCGTCTGCCGCCGCTCCCAGTGCGACGGGACGAGGTGGAGGTTGGACCGCGTGACCTCCAGGAAGTAGCCGAAGACGCGCGTAGCGGACCTTGAGGCTTCCGATGCCGGTCCGCGCGCGCTCTTGCTGCTCGAGGGCGACCAGGGGTGCTTCGCCCGTCGGTGCCCGTACGCCACCAGCGCGTCGAGCTCGGAGGAGTAGCCGGGGCGGATGAAGCCCCCCTCGGTGGTGTCTGCTGGCGGGTGTCCACGCAGCGCGCGCCGAGGCGGCCGGCGAGCTCCTCAGAAGCCGCGCAGCGTCTGCGCCAGCGCCTGCCACAGCGCGGCCCGGCATGCCTCCAGCGCCGAAGGCCAGGTCGGGCAGGACAGCCAGGCTCCGCCCGAGCGCCCAGAGGTCCCTGGGGCTGCCCAGGCCGGTCGCCAGCCGGCCCGACGATGCGCTCGACGTCCGAGACGTCCTTGAGCAGGCCCGGCCCGGGCCTCCCGCCACACGGCCTTCCTGGGCCAGCTCCTCCACCGCGTCGTGCCGGGCGGCGATGCCCGGAGGTCGAGCAGCGGGGCCACCAGCCACTGGGTGAGCACGGCGCGCTCCGAGCGCAGGTGACGGTGCGGTCCATCACCCCCAGGAGCGAGCCCACCCGCGAGCCGTCACGCAGGGTGCGCAGCACCTCGAGGTTCGCCCGGGTGGTGTCGTCGAGGAGCAGCGTGCCGTCGAGCGGGCAGCCGGCACAGCGCATCGACGTGGCGGGCCTCGGTGCGCTGCGTGTCCCGCAGGTAGCGCAGGGCCGCCCCGGCGGCGGCGGTGGCCCGCGGCGCCCCGGCGAGCCCGAAGCCCTCCAGGCGTCGCCACCGCCGAAGTGCGTCGCGAGGTACGCCGCCGGCCCGCACCGGCTCGAAGTGCGACGGCTCCACCTCGGTGAGCGGACGGCTGCCCAGGTCGCTGCGCGGATCGGCCGCGCGGAGCGCCGCCGGGCGTCGGCCGGGAGCAGCAGCTCCTGGGGTCGTGGAGTGGCCACCGCCTCCAGCAGCGCCCCGAGCGAGGTCGCCCTGCAGGCGCGCGGAACTCCCCGGTGGAGCCGTCCGAGCAGCGCCGCGCCGTGCGCGTCCCTCCGAGCCGCAGAGCGCCGCGAGCCAGACGTTGCGCCCGGCGTCGAGGACGTCCTCGTCGAGGACGGTCCCCGGGGTGACGATGCGGACGATGTCCCGCGGACGATGCCGGGCCCGTTGCCCGGCGCCTCCACCTGGTCGCAGATGGCGACCTTGTGGCCGGCCTCGAGCAGCCGGGCCACGTAGCGGCGCGCCGCGTGGTACGGCACGCCGCACATCGGGACGCGGTCGGCGCCCTTGCTCCGCGCGGTGAGGGTGATGCCCAGCAGCTCCGCGGCGCGGACCGCGTCCTCGAAGAAGAGCTCGTAGAAGTCGCCGAGGCGGAAGAAGAGGAATGGCGTCGCCGGCGCGCGCCTTTGCATCCAGGTACTGGCGGATCATCGGCGTGGGCGGCTGCCCGGAGCAGAGGACCGATCTGCTCGTCATCGGCGCTCTCGCTGCCCCACCCGCTCCACGGCCAGCCTTCCGCTCCTCCCCTCGCGACTCCCGGGTCGATCCGGTGGTAGCACCCAGGACTGACCCCGACCGTGGAACCTGCAAGACCTCAATCGGCTCAGGCAGATCGCCACCATCGCCGCGCGCTACGGGTTCGCGGATCTGTTCGACCGGGCGGGCGTCTTCCGCCTGCTCGGCAAGCGCGATCCGGTGGGAGCCTGCGCCGGACAGCCGGGCGGCCGTCGGTGGCGCGGCGGCGATTTCGGCGGATGCTCGACGAGCTGGGGCCGACCTTTCGTCAAGCTGGGACAGATCCTCTCCACCCCGGCCCGATCCTGCTCCCCGCGGAGTTCATCTCGCCGAGCTGCGGCTGCTTCAGATTCGGTCGCTCCCATCCCGCTGGAGGCGGTGCGGGCGCAGATCGCCTCCGGCCTCGGCCAGTCGCCCGAGGAGGCCTTCCTCTCCATCGAGCCTCGAGCCCCTGGCGGCGGCGAGCATCGCCCAGGTGCACCGGGCCACGACGCGCACCGGTGAGGAGGTGGTGGTGAAGGTGCAGCGTCCGGACATCGCCAGCGCAGATCGACTAGCGACCTCCAGGTCTTGCACGCCCTGGCCCGCCTGCTGGAGGCGGTGGTGGAGGAGACCGGGATCTACTCGCCGGTGGGCATCGTCGAGGAGTTCGACCGGGCGATCCGCCGAGGAGCTGGATTTCCTGCCAGGCCGAGACAACGTGCGCGCCTTCAGGCCACGCCATGCCGAGCCGTCCGAGCCATCCGCATCCCCGCGGTGTACGAGGCGCTCAGCAGCTCCACCGTCCTGACCCTGGGTTCCTCGGACGGCAGTGCGCCTGCTCGAGGCCGACCTCGACCCCGAGCCAGCCGGCGGCGCTGGCCCGGCGGTGGTCGGACACCAGCTTCCGCCAGCTCTTCGTCGACGGCCTCTTCCACGGCGACCCGCACCCGGGCAACTTCCTCCTGCCATGCCAAGGCGACGTCGTCGCCCTCCTCGGACTTCGGCCTGGTGGGAGCGGCTGAGCCGCCAGATGCGCGAGCAGCTCGTGCTGCTCTGCGTGGCGGTGGCGCTCAAGGACGCCGATTCGGTCGCCCGGCTCTCTACCGGCTGGGGCGCGCCCGAGGGACGGGCGAGCCTGGCCGCCTTTCGCAGCGACATCGACGGACTGCTTCGAACCGCCACCTGCCCCGGACCCTGGGCGAGGTGGACGCCCGAACCTCCTGATCGAGCTGCTCGACCTGGCGGTGAAGTACCGGGTCCGCGTGCCGCGCGGAGTACGCCCTCTCAGCCGCTCGGCGGTGGCGGTGGAGGGCATCCTCCGCCAGCTGTCCCCGGACCTGGACATCCTCGCCGTGGCCCTCCCCTACGCCAAGGAGCTCTCTGCCGGTGCATTACGATCCGGGAGCCAGATCCAGGGCGGCGTGATGCGCGCCCTGCTCGCATCCAGGGCCTGGCCGATCGATCTCCCGCGTCCAGCTCTCGCAGATCCTCCTCGACCTCGAGACCGGGCGCGTTCAGCGTCCACGTGCCATTCGCCAGGCTGGCGAAGATGAACACCCACCTCCGTGCGCGCGTGGTCATCGCCTTTCTCGGCTTCTGCGCCTGCGGCTTCATCGTCGGGGCGTTCATCTCTTCGCCCAGGTCCCGTGGACGCGCGCGCTACCCGGTGCTGGGGCTGCTGGGGACCGCCACTGCCGCGGCGCTCTTCACGGAAAGCGGCCTTCACCTGGTACCTGTTCGCGGCAACCGCTTCGGGAAGATCAGCGTCGCTCGCTCCTGCCCCGGTTGACCAGCCGTGCTCCGCTCCGGGAGTGACTGCGACAGATGCGGTCCAGTCATCAAAGCGCCCAAAGTTCGACTCTCCGCTCACGCGGTAAACGCGGTAGGGAGTGGCCTTCACCCGCGCCGACCCTCAGTGCCGGGCCATGGGGAGAGCAGGGGACGGCGAAGCAAAACTGCGTAAAGCGCGATGTGGATGTGCGCGTTGTGCGTCGGGGTATCAACTTCGGCGAGGCGCTCGAACCGACGACGGTCACGCAGAAGAGCGTGAACGAACGATCGTGTCGGTGGGCGGCAACCGGGTGCTGGTCAGGAGGCAGACGGCCTGCACGAGTACGGTGCCAGGTTCAGTTCAGATGAACGGTCCGGGACGTCAGAGTCGGTGTTTCACAGCCAGGGCGGCGGTCAATGCGGTGATCACCGACGGACCACCGTCAAAGACGTGGTCACCACCACCAACGTCAGCGGGACTGAGTGGCGCAGGTCGCTCCCGGCGGCATCGTGGTCAGGGCGCCAACAACGAGCTGAAGAGCTACGGCTTCAAGGACGAGAACGGCAACGACGTGCGGATGAGTTTCCAACCCCGGGAAGGACGTCTCGCTGCGCGACGATCAAGGTGGGCGGCGACAGGCTGCGGGGCACCATCGTCACCCGATACGGGCCGCAGACCACACCGCAGGCGCCACCGCCGCGACCCCACCGGCCACGCCCCGCCGAACCCACCCCTGCGCTGCCGTCGCGGGCGGCGGCACCGGCGCGCAAGTTGCCGCCACCCGCGGGCATCTCCCGCTGGTGGGTGCTCGCGTATGGCGCTCCTCACCGCGGCGGCCTCCGCGCCGCCGGAAATCTTTTTCCGCTAGAGGTCGCAACGCACCGACGCAAGCCGTCGCCGGCGCTCCACGGTCAGGGCGCCGCGGCGTGGTCGTCAGGCAGGTAGAAAGTCCGCCTACCCGCCGAGCTGCCAGAGGCACACCGCGGCCAGGCCAGCCAGCCTGGGACTGCCCGCCCAGCCAGCGGAGCCCCTCGGCCCTCCAGCAGCGGGCGCGGCGGCCTCCCGCTCGTCGCGGGCACGATGGGGGCGCGCCGCCGGCCCCGACCAACTCCGTCGCCCCGGCTGCCGCGCGCCAGCCGCCCGATGCCGAGCGCAGGCGCCCCGGCGGCCCCGACCGACTCGGCGGAAACCAGCTCCAGGAGGGGCATCCTCGACCTGGACCGGCTCCAGCCTAGCCGCTGGAGCAGGGCCGCCGCCCGTCGGGGAGAAGCGCGACCTCGACCCGCTGGTGCTTTCTCCGCACAGCACGATCAGGCTCGCCCCGCGCTCGCGGGCCAGTACCGCCCCCTGCTCCCGGTGCGGAGCTCCGGAGATCGCGTCGTAGAACGCGCGGCAGACACTCCGGAGACCACACGCCCGGCGCCGGCCCCGAGGCGCCCGGCCAGCACCACCCAGCGTCCGGCTCCCTGCCATCGCGCCGAGGCCGGCGGTGTCGACCTGGACGGGCTTCGCTCTTGCACCAGCGGCACGCGTCGGCGGAGCTGGACCGCCGTCAGCAGCGGCGAACGCGCCGAGGTGCAGCGCCCAGCCAGGCATCCAGCGCACCACGACTGCGACGAGACCCGCTGGCGAGCGTGTGGGCAGCCACGCCGAACGCCAGGACCGCGGCGAGACCGGGATCGGGGGCCAGCCGGGGTGGCCACCCAGGGTTCCCTCCGGTCAGTCGCCCCGGCCTGAGGGCCAGCAGTGCTCCGGAGGCGCCGAGCCCCAGCGCGGGGGGCGATCAGGATCCAGGGGTCGGGGACGGCCACACGCCACGCCAAGGCATCCGGACGTGCCAGCTGTGGCTCGGCCTCGCGAGGCTTACCCCGACCGGTGCTCGACCTGTAGAACCACCGGCCGACGCCGGAGCTCAGCCTCCGTTCCGGTGGAGGTCGAAACATGCGATCTACCACCCGGAAGGTCTGGATGGCGCTGCCTTCCCCGCACGTGCGCGCCAGCGGCATCGCCTCGACGTGGAAGCCCGGGCTCGGCGAGGGGACACGGTGGTGTCCGTCGGCCAGCACCTCCCCGCCCTTGGCCACCCCGCACAGCCGGGAGGCGGTGTTGACGCAGTCGCCGATGGCGGTGAACTCGTGCCGGTCGGCCGAGCCCATGTAGCCCACCACCGCCTGGCCGCTGTTGACCCCGATGCCCACCTCGATCGGCCGTCTGGCCACTTGGCCTCGCGCGCCTCGTTGAGGTGTCCACCGCGGCCTGCATCTCCAGCGCGGCGCGCAGCGCGCGGGCCGGAGTCGTCGGGATGCGGGCTCGGCGGACCCCACACCGCCATCACGCAGTCGCCGATGAACTTGTCGAGGTTGCCCTCGTGGCGGAAGACCACCTCGGCCATGGCGGTGAAGAAGGCGTTGAGCATCGCCACGCGTCTCCTGGGGACTCTCGCCCTCGGCCATGGAGGTGAAGCCGCGGATGTCGGCGAAGAGCACGCTCACCTCGGCCAGCCGGCCCCTGGCGGAGCAGCTCCACCTGCCCCTCACCACCAGATCTGCCACCGCCGGGGAGAGGAAGCGCGACAGCTCGGCCCGGGTCACCGCCTCGCTCTCGATCTTCCGCGCCAGCTCTGAGTTCTCCAGGGCGATGGCCGCCTGGGAGGAGATGCCGGAGAGGGATCTTGAGGTCCTTCTCGCTGAAGGCGTTGGTCCGCTCCCGGGTGTCGAGGAAGAGCACGCCCTTCAGCTCGCCCTTGGCCAGCAGCGGCACCGCGCCATGGCGCTGCGGATGCCCTGGGCGACGATGCTCTCGCTGCCGCTGAACCGGCTGTCGAGGATGGCGTCGGCGGTGAGCACTGCCTGGCGCGTCTCCAGCACCCGCTTCAGCACCGTGTCGGACAGCACCACCTCCTCGTCGCTCCTGTCCGGTGGTGCACCGCCGCGGCCACCAGCTCTCCGGTGGAGTCGACCGAGGAAGATGACCCCGTGGTCTGCGGCGAGGAGCTGGAAGCTGACGCTGAGGATCTTGTCCAGGAGGCTCTTCTGCTCCCGCTCCAGCCCCACCTGGCGGTGGAACTCGTGGGCGATGCGCAGCTTCTCGTAGTCCCGGCGCGAGGGCGGCGGGGTCGCTGAGCTGGTCGGCGGGGCGGAACTCGGTCTCCTCCACCGCGGGCTGGTCAGCCTGGGCGAGGAACGGCCGGAGCGGCCTGGGCCGGAGGCGAGCGACGGTGACGCCCGGGACTGCCTGTGACTGGTGAGGACGTCGCCGGTGTGGAACACCAGCCAGGCTGTTCCCGAGGGCGATCTCGTCGCCCTCCTTCAGCTTCAGCTCGCGCACCCGGCGGCCGTTGACGAAGGTGCCGTTGGAGAGCCGAGGTCCTGATGACGTAGCCGCTGTCCCCGCCCGCTCGACGCAGGCGTGCTTCGCTTGGAACCTCGCGGTCGGCGAGCCGCAGGGTGTTGGCCGGAGTGGCGGCCGAGGGTGGTCAGGCCGCCAGCGGAAACTCGCTCAGCTTCCCGTCCGAGGAGCCGGCCGGTGAGGTATGGGCCGCGGGGGCTGGTGCGTACCGACGGCACCGACCTGCGACGCCGCCAGCACCTCGCCGCAGGCACGGGCAGCGGTAGGGATTGGGCTGGGCGAGCGGCGTTACGGCAGCGGGGCAGGCGCTGGGCATCGGACGGTCGCCGATGTTACAAGGCTCACCCTGTGCGCATCAAGCAACGACCGGAGGACTTCGGCGTCAGGAGTCCTGGCGCTTCGGTTCGGCCCCTGAGGGCGGTACCGGGTCTACCTCATGGACAAGCAGAAGCTCTCGACCTTCGAGGCCGTGGAGCGCATCCGGGGGCCGGTTCGGCTCCGTCCCGGGGCGATCAGCTTCTGCGGCCTGAAGGACAAGCAGGGGCGGACCGAGCAGCTGATCGCGGTGGACGGGGTCGAGGTCGACTTCCAGGAGCCCGACCTGCGCCTGAAGCCCCTGGGGCGGACCGCCCGGCCCCTGAGCGCGGAGAACACCACCTCCAACCGCTTCAGCGTCACGGTCAGGCCCTGACCGGAGGCCGACCTGGACCGCCCTGCCACGCATGGCGGCGGAGGTGAACCGGCTGGGGTGGTCAACTCACTCGACAGCCAGCGCTTCGGATCGCTGAAGCACGGGCAGGGTTTCATCGCCAGGACCTGATCCGGGGAGACTTCGAGGCCGCCCTCGGCAACTACCTGGCCAAGCCGTCGCCGCTCGACCGCTCCGACGACGCCAAGGTGAAGGAATTCTGGCGCCGCCACTGGGGCGACTTGGGGAAGCGGAGTTCCGCTGGAGGCCGCGCACCGCCTGCGACCAGGTGCTCCGCTCTCTCCGGGAGAAGCCCACCGACTACCTCCGGGCGTTTCTCCAGATCGACGCCAACTACCGTGCGCTGCAGCTGTTCACCTACCAGGCTGGCTCTGGGAACGAGGTGCGCCGGCTCCTCCAGCTCTCGCTGCCCCGGGAGGCGCTCTTCCCCCTCCGCTACCAGGCGGGGACCCTGCTCTTCCACCAGGGCGCGACCCTCAGACGCTGCGCTGGCTCCAGACGCTGCCGTTCCCGCTGCTCGCGCCCGACAGCCAGATCGAGGAGCCCCAAGGTGGCCGAGGCGGTGACCTGAGGTGCTGGGGAAGGAGAAGCTTCGCCTCGAGCAGCTCCGCATCGCCGGCGCCGAGCGGCTGCTCTACTTCCGCCACGAGGAGCGGCCGTGCTGGTGCAACCGAGCAAGCTCGTGCTCGGCCGGACCCAGCCCGACGAGCTGAACCGCGGGTTCGACGCAGGCTGAACGTGGCCTTCACCCTTCCACCCGGGAGCTACGCCACGCTGGTGGTGAAGCGGCTGTTCCACGCCACCCACCGCGAGGACTCCGCCGAGGAGATCCTCGCCTCGCAGCGCCCTCTGTCCGGCGACGTGGAGTGCGCGGCACCGGCAGGTCGCCGAGCCCGCCGGCATCGCGCGCCCCGCAGCCACCCCGCAGCGCACGCTCCTGACTCCGACCGGACCCCTCCGGCTGCCGAGGGCCCTGGCCGGGTTCCGCGGCCCGCCGCAAAGGCCCGAAAACAGGCCCGGGTGGTCGCTGCGCCGGGCGTCAGCGAATCCGGTAAAGTCCAGGCCGCCCGGAGCCGGGGTGCCGGGGTGCTGAAGCGGTCGATTCCCCGAGCCGCTGCGGGGCAATGGCCGAAGCCTGTGGCGTGCGTACGGGTGTGGCGTGACCACCTTGCTCTCGTCCTGGCTTTCTCCCCGGCGGCACTGGGGACGATGCTGGCCGAGCGGACTGAAACAGCTGCCGTACCGGGCCGAGGTGCTGGCGCGCCCGCCGCGGCGATCGGTCTGCGTTCGAAGCCCTGGTCCGCAGCGTCCACAGCGCCCGGTGTACGGACCTCCTGCCTGCGGCTGCTCCGGACCGAGAGCCGAGGCCGCCGGAGGTGGCCCAGGAGACCTTCCTCCGCGCCTATCAGCACCTCGGCCGCTACGACGAATCGAAGCCCTTCGACCTTCTGGGTGATGGCCATCGCTCGCAACCTGTGCCTGGACCTCCTCCGCCGCCGCTCGTCGGGTCCACACCCACGGACGTGGACGAGATGCACGAGTCCCTTCCCTCCGGCGAGCGCAGCCGGGAGGAAGGGGTCATCGCCGCCGAGGAGCACCGCAGCCTCGAGTCGGCGATGGCCACCCTCGGCCCCGACGACCGCGAGGTCCTGGCGCTCTAATTACGTGCAGAAGCGAACCACCAAGGAGATCGCCCTGGTGATGGGCGTCGCGCCGGGCACCATCATGGCCCGGCTGTTCCGCGCCCGGGAGAAGCTTCGCCGGCAGATGAAGAGACGGAGGACGCGTCGTGAACGGCTGCCCCGGCTCGAGGCCCTCGTCCTCGGCCCAGTCCGAGCACGACCCGGACGCCCTGGCCCATCTCCGTCAACTGCCCCGACTGCGCCGCACGCAGGTCGAGGAGCACCGCCGGCTGGAGAAGGACCTCTTCCGCCTGGTCGACCCCCTCCTCCTCCGGACCTCGTGTCCGCGGGTGATGGCCCGGGTGGCCGCCGCGAGCCAGCCCCACGTCCGCGATGGAGCTGAGGACCGGCGCGAGCATCGTCGCCCTGGCCCTGATGGCGGCGGCGTGCTGAGCTTCGTCGCCCAGCCACGGCAACATCGGGCTGCGGCGTGCGCGCCGCGTCCGGCGTGGTGGCCTGGCGCCACGTGACCTCTTCGGAGCCGTGGCAAGCGATGGCGGCCATCTGGAGCACCGCCGCCCTTCCCTTCGTGGCGGCGATGGCCGGCAGTGATCGTGCTCGGTGTAGGGCCTGCGCCGGCTGGCGGCCCACCGGCTGGTCGAGGTCGAGGTCCGTCCGTGATCCGTGGGCGTGCTGCTGACCTCGCTCCTCTGCTGCCGGGTTCTGGCGCCGTCCAGGGTCCTCGCGACGGTGGTGATCACTGCCCGGATGGCGGGCGCCGAGCTACGCGCCGGGAAGATCACCCTCAAGGTCCACGGCACGTTGCGCGAGGTGGCTCGAGCGCATCGCCACCGAGGGGCAAGCTGAACGTGGTGGTGCGCGGCGACTCGAGCGAGGAGGCCGAGGGGTCTACTTCCAGAGCGTGCCCGCCGACGATGCGCTGGAGACGCTGGCCAAGGCCTACGGCCTCACCCTGGAGCGGCACGGCGCGATCTTCACCTCCGGCCGCACCTCGACGGCTCCCCGCCGCGGATGGTCTCCGCCGCCTCCGTTGCCCCCCCACTGCCCCCGGGCTCGCCGGCTCCCGTGCCGTCCGGTGCCGCCCATCCCGCCCGTGTCCCCCCACGTCCGCGGATCTCCGGACACCACCAGTCGGCCGCTGACGACCGAGGACGAGGCCGACGAGCAGGACGACGGACGAGGCCGACGAGGCCGACGCCAGCGACCAGGATCCCCGAGGCGATGGTGGCGGAGAAGATGAGGCAAGCTAAAGCAGCCGTCAAGAACCGCCACGGGAGCCGGCTCGGACCGGGTGAGCACCGGCGACGTCACCGTGGACGCGGACCAGGAGGTCGACAACGCGGTCTCCTACGGGGGGCAGCGTGGTGGTGAAGGGTCGCGGTCCGGCGCGACGCGGTGGCCTTCGGTGGCAACGTCCACCTCGGTCTGCACGCGGTGGTCGACGGCGACGTGGTGCGCCTTCGGCGGGCCGTGGAGCGCGAGCCGGGGGCCAAAGTCCGCGGCGACGATCCAGTCGCTCACGGCAAGGGTGCCGCCTGGAACGCCGATGGGCGCCCCAGTGACCGCAAGAGCGCCAAGGTGTACCGAGCGGCGGTCGGGGTGGACCTATCCCCGCGTGCTGCTCATCGAGTTCGCGGTCTGCTTCGCGCTGGGGTTCATCTTCCTGATGTTCGCCCCCGGCCGATGCGACAGATCGAGCTGGAGCTGCGCAAGGCGCGCCCCTCTACTGCGGACTGACCGGTCTGGTGGGCGGCGCGGGTGTCCTGGCCCTCTCGCTGCCCTCCTGGCGGTGACCATCATCCTCAGCCCCTTTCGCCTTCATCCTCCTGCTGGTGGCGGCGGTGGGCGTGGCGATGGGGCTTTGCCGCGCTGGCCTCGGAGATCGGCACCCGGCTGCCGGTATTGAAGGCCAACCGCAAGACCCAGGCGGCGGTGCTGGCCCTGGGTACGCTTCGGCTGCGGGTGATCGGGCCTCATCCCGGTCCTCAAGTTCCTGATCCTCGGGGACCGCGGCCTGCCTCGGCCTGGGCGCCACCATCCGCACCCCGGTTCGGGACCCGCCCCCCGCAGTTCCCCGAAGCAGTCTGAGCGGCTCCGCGTCCTTCGCCGGGACGACGCGCAGCGACGTTGAAGGCGGACCCGCGCAGCGTAGAGGGCGCAGCTGGGCGTATCCGACCCTCTCCGCTTTCCCCGTGCCTCGCCGAGGAGATCAGGGGCCTTCAACGGCCGCGGCCAGCTCGGGAAGGACCCCCTGGCCCAGATCTACGCCGAGCGGCGCAAGAGCCACGGCCTCTTCACCAATCTGCTGACCGATAGGTTGCTGGACCTCCTCCGGCCCTACACTCTTCTGCTACCGGGAGCTCCCCCAGCGGGCTCCGGACACCCTGATGCGGCGACCAACTTCATCGATGGTGAGTGGTCGCTGCCCGCCAGGGCAGAGCTGGCGCTCCTCCGGAACTTCGCCGACCGGCGCCTCCCGCTGATGCAGGTCCCGCCTCCACTGCCGAGGACGTCGAGCGGGCGGTGGGTGCGGCGGACGCACCTGGAAGAGCCTCTCCTGGGCGAAGGAGGTCTTCGCCTACCGCAAGCACGTCATCGAAGAACTTCTCCCGGATGACGGACTACTTCACCGAGGACTGCCTGCGCGGAGATCCCGCCAGCAGATCCCCAAGACCCGAGCTGGAGGCGCAGAAGCCGACTTCTTCGAGGCCAAGCGCGCCTGCGGATCACCTGCGAGGGTCGGCCGAGGCGGCGCTGAAGGGCGAGGCTTCGCTGCCCGCGATGCTCGAGGGCGCACAGCTACTGGCGGAACCCGTGGGTGCCCGCGGGGGTGCCGGTGATCATCTCCCCGATGAACTTCATCTGGGGCAGTCCCCGGCATCCACCTGGTCGGGGCGTACCTCGGCCGGCGTGCCGCTTCATCTACAAGGGGCACCCCTTCGCCGCGATCAGCAACACCACGATGATCCGGCATGCTGATCGCCGCCGGTGCCGAGCCGCCGGACTACGTCCAGAAGGTCGAGGGCTTCGGCGGCAGCATCGCTCCGCTGGCCGCACCGACCCGCGGGTGACGGTGGTGCGCGGTCACCGGCTCCGTCCGAGACCGCAGCAGAAGATCCAGCGCCGGCCGCGGCCTCGACCGGCCCCGCTTCGAGGGCGGCGGCTGCAACTGGTGCCTACGTCGACGACGGCTACACTGCCGCGCGGAGCTGCAGACGATCGCCGCTCGCCTCGCCTACTCGGTGTGTGGCCTCGGGGCGCACAAGTGCACCTCCTGCACGGCATCGCCGCCTCGGGAAGACGCCATCCGATGCGCTCCTGGGCCGCTGATCCACGAGGAGATGAACGGCTGGCGGGCTGCCGATCCCGCGCGAGGCGACCGACGACAAGGTGCTGAGCCCGCTGGATGGTGCACAAGGCGCAGACCCTGGTGGACATCGGTCGCCCAGGCGAGAAGAAGACCCCGGGATCACGGTGGTGCGCGAGGGCGGCCGGGCCGGCGGCGAGCAAGTACGGCGAGAACTCCGAGGCGGTGAAGCCGGTCATCCTCAAGATCACGGCCCGACGAGCACGGCGCGGGCGGACTGGGACGGCAAGGGGTGACCGACGTCCGGCTGGCCACCACCGAGTTCTTCATGCCCATCCTGGTGGGGATGGAGCTGCCGCGACTTCGAGGTCCTACGTCCGGCTTCTGCCTCTTCGAGAACAGCCACGACCTGGCCGACCAGCATCTGGACCCGCGACGACCGAAAAGCCGCAGCTCGGCCGCACCACCCTGGGCCGGCATGCTGAAGGAGAACGACGGCACCGACTCCGCCCTGGCGTGGGAGTGGAGTCCGGCGCCTCGGGCATCGGCGACTCGGCAACATGGGCGTCGGGGAGGTCACCGCCACTCCTCAGCATCTACACCCGGCGGCAGAAGGGCCGGCACCTGGTCTTCTGAGGCGAGGCCTGACACCGGCCTCCGGTCTGGACCCGGCTCGCCACCGCAGCGCGACGTCGGACGCCGGGAAGAGCGGTCGCCGCCCGGCTCGATAGAACGGCGCCGATGCGACGACTCGCCGAGGGCCCCGCCCGACGTCACCATCGAGCTTCGAGGGGAAGCCGGTCCCCGCCCGGGCCGGAGAGCCGGCCGCCTGCGCGCTCCTTCGCCGCCGGGCACACGGTGTTCTCCCGAGCATCAGTACCACCGCCCCCGCGGGCCCTTCTGCATGGCCGCCTCGTGCTCGCAGTGCCTGATGCGGGTCGACGGGCTGCCCAACCGCTTCACCTGCCAGACGCCGGTGCACCAGGATGCGGCTGCAGCGGCAGAACGCCTTCCCCAGCGCCCGGGTGGACGTGTTCGCCAGCATCGACTGGCTCTTCCGCGCGGCCTCGACCACCACTCGATGTTTGCCGGCGTGTCCCGGTGGCCGACAAGGTGATGGCCAAGGTGGCCCGGCACCTGGCTGGCCTCGGTCTGCTCCCCGACGCCCGCCGACCGCTCCCCACCCTCCCGAGCGGGTCCGAGGCCGAGGTGGCGGTCGTCGGCGAGCGCCGCCGGACTGGCCGCCGCCCGGGCGCTGGCCGTCGCCGAATCCGGCCGCTGATCCTCGAGCAGGAGGATCGGCTCGGCGGGCGGCTGGTGCCCGAGGCTCCCGAGGAGCATGGCGAGGTCGATGCCACCTCGGCGCCGATCGGGGCCGACGTCCGGCTGGGCACCAGCGTGCTCGGGCTCTACGACGACGCGACCTGGGGCGGGTGCTGGTGGCAGTGCAGCAAGCCCCCGGCGGACCGAGGATCCTCCTGATCAAGAGCCGGGCGGTGCCTCTCGCTCGGAGGGCACGCCTCGGTGCTGGCCTTCGAGAACAACGACATCCCCGGCGTGTTCTCCGGGCGGGCGGCAGTGACCTCCTCCTCCGCCGCCGGATCCTGTCGGCGACGCCCCGGCGGCTGGTGGTCGGCTCGCAGCTGGTGGCGCTCCCAGCGGGCGCTCGAGCGCGAGGGGGCGCGCGGCCCGCGCTGGTGCTGAGCTACGCGCGCCGACGTGGGCTGTCGGGCGCGGTCAGCCGGGGACCCGCTCCGCGCCCACGGGCGCACCTGGGTGCACGGCTCTCCCTTCCGCGCCGGCGCGACGGGCGGCGCTGCGTGGATTGCGATGCGGTGGTGGTGAGCCTCCCGCGTCGCCGGCATTCGAGCTGCCTGCGCGCGGGCCGGGGTCCGCGTCGCCTTCCAGCCCGAGCTGGAGACCTTCGCCCCGGCGGCGGAGCCGGACGGACGGACCTCGGTGCACGACGTCTGGTGGCAGGCGACGGCGTCCGTCCCCGGAACGGCCCGGCAGGCGATCGACGCCGGGCGGCGCGCCGGTGAGGCGCTGGCGAGCGCTTCGGTGAGCAAGACCCTCCTCGCCCCTGCGAGGACGTGACGCGGAGGACGTCCAGCACGCGATCGCCAAGGGCTACCGCGACGTGGAGAGCATCAAGCGCTACACCGGCTTCGGCACCGGCCTCTGCCAGGGGACAGCAGCTGCCTCGCCGCGGTGGCCCAGACGCTCCACACCGAGGGAGGCGTGGCCGCGGCCGGGTGTGCTCGCGCCTTCTCCACTTGCCCGCCGCTCCGTCCGGTCGAGCTGCTCGCTCGCGCCGGCCACGCACGATGCCGGCGGCGGAGGATCGCGCCGAGGCGGTGGCGTCCCGCCCTCGCTCCAGACCGCAGCTCCCACGCGCTGCGCCCGTCGACGCCGGTGCCCGAGCGAGAGGCGCCGGGTGGTCATCGTCGGCGGCGGGATCATGGCTCCGGCCCTGGCCCACACAACCTGGCCAGGCTGCAGGGCTGACCGACGTGGTGGTGCTGAGAGCGGCTTACCTCTGCGCCGGCGCCAGCGGCCGGAACGGCGGCGGGGGTGCGAGATGCAGTGGGGCACCGCCGACCAACATCGAGCTCGCCCGGCGCAGCATCGAGCTGATGAAGCAGTTCGCCGGCGAGATGGGGATCAACGTCTGGCTCCGGCAGGGCGGCGTACCTCTTCCTGGCCAAGAGCGAGCAAGGTGGCCGACCAGCTCCGAGCGGACGGCCGAGCTGCACAACCAGCACGGGGTGATGACCCAGGTGCTCGTCGCCCGGGCGAGGGGCGGGACGTGGTCAAGCAGCCTGACCATGGAGGGCGTGGTCCTCTGGCGCCTACCACCCCGACGACGGCGTCATCTTTCCTGGCCGTTCCTCTGGGGCTACGCCCAGGCGGCGCATCGAAGCGCGGCGTCCGGGTCGGAGACCTTCACCACCGTCACCGGATTCGAGGTCTCGAGCGAGGGCGGGTGCGGGCCGTGCAGACTGACCGCGGACGGATCAGCTGCGAGACGGTGGTGGTCGCCGCCGGGGCGCCTGGAGCCCGGAGGTGGCGCGCGCTCGCCGGCGTGCAGCTGCCCAACGAGCCGCACCGGCACGAGATCCGCTCGGCACCGAGCCGCTGAAGCCCTTCCTCAACCCGCTGGTCTCGGTGCTCGACTCGGGCTCTACTTCAGCCAGTCGATGCGTGGAGAGATCGTCGGCGGCATGGCGACCCCCGCGGGCCGATCGCGCTGCAACCAGGGGTCGACCCTGCGCTTCCTCTCCCGCTTCGCGGGCGCTCACCGAGCAGATCCGCGGCTGGAGCAATACGTAACTAA